>Ga0208715_1000080_pt1 | contig 36540 bp, 33 predicted proteins | sample NGESurshal092012_3_FD_184473 | JGI IMG/M metagenome (GOLD analysis project Ga0208715, IMG submission 184473) | Arctic peat soil microbial communities from Barrow, Alaska - NGEE Surface sample 210 shallow-092012 (SPAdes) | ecosystem: Environmental > Terrestrial > Soil > Wetlands > Peat ... | reverse complement strand
TGACCTGGCTCACGTCGACGCTGCCGTCCGTGGTCGCCAGCTTCATAGCCAGCAGTCCCGCATCCGGCGCCACGCCCAGCTGCACGCGGGCCGGCGCTTTGGACAGATCCGACGAAGAAGTGGTTGTTCCCCTCCCGGCGATGATGCCCACGAGTTCTACAACACCCAACGGAGACACAGCTCGGCGGCGATGATGGCCCCGGCCGACTACGAACACACCGCTGCCCAGCGCGCCGACGGGAAGGAGGCGGCCTGATGAACACGCCAACCCCGTCGGGTGACGTTTCCGTTACGGCACCAGGCTGTGATGCCTGCGGTCAGCCGCTGCCCGCAGGCCGGTCCCGGCGCTTCTGCTCGCCAGCCTGCCGGCAGGCTGCCTTCCGCCGGCGCCACCAAAGCGCTGCGGCTGAAACCCCGCTGCAGCCCCGCCGGTCACGGCTGCAAGGCACTCTCTACCAATGCCCGGACTGCGAGACCCGCTACCTGGCCGAGCAATGGTGCCCGGACTGCTCACGACCCTGCCAACGCCTGGGCGCTGGTGGTATCTGCCCATGCTGCGAGGAGATGATCACCGTCGAAGAACTCACCGAAGACACCGTCGCGAGCCAACCCTTGCCCGCGGTCAGCACACCCGTCCATCATTGAAGAAGCCTCCACGATTCGAGGGGAAGCTCACCCAATCATCGTGACCCTGAAAGACATTTAGTTCTGGCTACGGCCCAACCCTGACGGGCAGATCTCCAGTGCGAAGACTGTAGCCCGCAGACGCTGGATTCGCTGGGCGAATTAGGGCAGCCACCTACGGGACCAGCCCAGGCAGTCGGCCACGTGTCGGCTAGCCAAGCGTTCGGATCGCGAAAAGCGGCCATGCCGTTGGACAAGAACCATGGAGTCAGCCGACCCTAGATCCACCTCAACGAATCCACGTGCGTCATGATCGAGGGAGAGCACGCGGGCGACCTGGCGCTGGATCGCGTCGAGCTCGCCTGGGCCATGCATCACCGCGTGTACGACCCGTTCGTCCTGGCGCAGCTCGACGCCGACTTGGTCGTGGTAGCCGTCCAGGCAGAACGCCAGCCGCATGACGCCGTCGAACTGCAGCTCGCGCGCGCCGACTCCGGCTGGGCGCATTCGCTGACCGAAGCCGAACAGCGCCGATTCGGCCAACGAGAACTCACCCACGGGGGTGATTGTGAAGCTACGAGTCGTCACACCACGATGATGCCGTGCCGCGCCGACAACTACCCCAGCGTACCGATCGCCCCGCACCTGCGGGACTGACGAGACGTCCCGTAGCAGGATCGTTCAGCGGTGATGGCGCCACTGCGCCAGCCAGCCCACCGTGATTGTCGACAGTCAGCGTCCGGGCGAGACGTTCGATGCCTTACAGACGGCGTTGCCCCGGCACTCCTTGTTGAGAAGAAGAGGTGCACGTCTTGCGTCCGCGTGTCCGGGGTCTGCAGCCCACGGCGTGTAAGGCGATCTAGCTGAGTCGGGTGTCGGCGTAGACACCCATGTTGTCGCGGTAGTAATCAGCCAGACCAGGTGCGATCTTGTCGTAGTTCGCCGTGAGCTTTGGCGTCTGTGTTGCCAAGAATGAGCGCCAGGTACGTCCCTTCAATGCGCCGGGCGTGAGGTTCGTAGCGCTTCGGTGCTACGAACCTCACACGCTCGCGCGAAAACTGATACAATCATCACATGATGACGGACGTAGTGTCGCGGGCGTCCCACATTGCCGCTGGGCAATGGGGGCTGTTCACCACCGCCCAGGCGGAGCGCGCAGGGATCACGCGCGTCCAGCTCTCCCGCCTTGCGGACGCTGGAGTCCTCGAGCGCCTCGGCCGAGGCGTGTACGTCACCACTTCCACGACTGGGGACGAGCACCTGCCCCTGCGTGCCGCATGGCTCGCCCTAGACCCGACCCGCACTGCCGAGGAACGCCTGAGCGACCCGACAACCACCAGTGTGGTCTCCCATGCGTCCGCTGCGGGCCTCCATCGCCTCGGTGACCTCCTTGATGACCAGCACGAGTTCACGAGCGCACGCCGCAAGCAGACGACACGCTCGGGGATCCTCACCCACCGGGGCGACCTCCCAACCCACGACGTCACCATCGTTGAAGGGCTCCCCGTCACGACAGAGGTGCGTACGATCGCAGACCTCCTGGCTGCCGGGACCGACCTGGAACATGTCGCGCAAATGATCGGGCAAGGCGTACGCCGCGGGGTCGTGGACCTTGGCGACCTCGCGTCCCACCTGGACCCCCTCGCGTCCCGTCACGGGCAACGAGACGGACATTCTCTGGTGGAGTACCTGCTGGACGTCGTCGGCCTCAGTCGGGCGGCTCTGACCCGCGAGCTCGCGGCAAGCCCCGCCGGCCAAGACCTTGTCGAAGCAGGTCGCCTTGGTGCACTCGGGGAGATCATCGCGTCGATGCTCCCGAAGATCGACACCGGCAAGATGGGTGGGCTCGAGGCGTTCGCCGCGCCCGACGTCGGCAAGCTCAGCGCTCTGAGCGAACTGATCGCGTCCATGCAACCAAAGATCGACACGACCAAGATGTCCGGGCTCGACAAGCTCGATTTCGACAAGCTCACGAACCTGCACGCGCTGATCGCGAACATGTCGCTGACCACACCAGCGTTCTCGCAGAGGATGCAGGAGATCAGCCGGCAACTGGCCACATCCCCCGGGACGAAGGCAATCGCCGAGGCCGCGGCGTCGTCGAGCATGCAAGCGATCCGTCCTGCAGCAGCAGCCCAACGTGCGCAAACCACCAAGGATGCCGGGTGAGCGGCACTGGCGGCTACCGCGACGGCGCCGCTCTGTGGGCTGCCATGACGTCACGTGCGAAGGAGACCGCGAACGCCACACGCGCCGACCACGGTGCGCTGGTGCGCCGCTTCGTCTACGACCGATTCCTCGCCCGCGTCTTTCACGATCTCGACGCCCCGTGGGTCCTCAAGGGCGGCACCGCTGTCCTTGCGCGTGTGAACAACGCCAGGACCACGAAGGACGTGGACCTGCTCGTCGAGCTCGACAATCTGGACATCGCCCTCGAATGGCTCCGTGCGTCAGTGGCCGTCGACCTGGGTGACCACTTCCGGTTTGTCATCACGGGCTACGACGCGAGCGTGGGCGGTGCTGGGCAACCGCAAGTTGGCGGGTACCGCGTGCACGTCGACGCGTACTGCGGGGCCATCAAGAAGCAGACGCTCGGCGTGGACCTTGTCACCGGGTCGCTCATGACGACCGCACCGGAGATCAACACTCCCCCTGCCGTCCTGGAACTACGGGGGCTGACGTCACCGACACTGCGCCTGTACCCCGTCGTCGACCACATCGCCGACAAGCTGTGCGCGACCCAGGCAACATACGGCGCCGCAGGAAACCTCCCATCGAGCCGCGTTCGTGACCTCGTGGACCTGGTCGTCTTCGCCCGAACACAGGACGTGGATGGCGACTGCCTCATCGTCGCCATCCGTGCGGAGTGGACGCACCGGTCCCTGCCTGGTGAACCTCTGTTCGCTCCCCCGGAAAGTTGGAGTCGGCGGTACCCACCTATCGCCAAGGCCGTGCGCGCATGCGACGGCCTGACAACCTTCACAGCCGCCACGGAGTTCGTCTCCACATTTCTCGGCCCTGCTCTGAATCAATCCGCGGCAGGGAAGCGGTGGGCAGCCGCTGAGAGCGCTTGGCAAAGCTGACCGCCCTAACGGCACCACGCAGGAGATTCGGGACGCATCCGGGGCCGGCATAGGTGAGGGTGGCGGCGACCTGGGTGCTGTGGAAGTCGCTCAACGGTGTGACTCGCCGCGGTAAACGCAGGTTGTAACAGGGCTATTTGGCAGGTCACCTGTTCCGCAAGGCGATCCCGCTACGGAACGACGAGAATCAGGTTTGTTCCAGGTCGGCGCAGCCTCCGCGCGTGCCCGTAGGCCGTTCCGCCTACGGGACTCACTGTCATGCCGATGACAGTGTGCTCGTTTGGCGTCGTCAGTGTTACGCGCTTGTGCCGGACTCTGATGCGTGGTCGTCGGTCTCGCTTGGTCTGGGGAGGCCGACGAAAGCCCGCATCGCAGCACCGCCTTGAATCATGACGCGCTCGCTCGGCCTGACGAAGCGGTCGGGTGTGAGGATGAACTTGTGGTGCTCGGCAGCGGTTTCGTCGCGCAGTTCGAGCTTGGTTCCGTTGGCTGTGTAGCCCACCTTCCGGCTGACTGCCGATGACGCCGGGTTGTCTGCGTATGCACCGCTGGTGATGGCATGTGCGTCGAGCTCGTCGAAGAAGAAAGCGCACATCGCCTGGCGCATCAGCGTGCCGATGCCTTGACCCTGAACGGATCGAGTGAGCCAGGAGAAGGTGTCCAGGGTGCGCAGGATCGGGTAGCGGACGGCTTCGGCGCCTTGCACCCCGATGATGCGTCCGTCGTAACGGACGACGAGGGGCAGTGCCCACTCGTCGGACGGGAACGTAGCACGGTACTTCCAGTAGCGGCTGGCCAGATCCCTGCCCAGCGCGACGGGGTGCTGGCCAGCCCAGGCTCGCGGGAACGGCCGAAGGTCGTCGCCGTGGATCCCGGCTGCCGCTGCGTCGACGAGCTCGGGGAGATCGTCATCCCGAATCGCGCGCAGAGTGAGTGGCCCGCAACTGATCGATAAGTCGAATGGGGGCCACAGTTCCTCGAGTGACGTCACGACAGGCAATGGTGGCAGCCTTCGCTACGGCGAGCAACCGATTTGGCAGCACCTCCAGGTCGTTTAGGCGCTGTTGTCTGCTCATTACTCGCTCGACACGCACTCCCGTTTACCGATGGAATGGCCACCGTGACTGATCCGCTGCACGATGACGAGTTCTTGATCGACCTGAGTCTCGTTCGGGCTCTTGTTGACCGCGCTCTACCCGAATACGCATCACTACCGCTGAGTCCACTAGGTGCTTCGGGTTCAAGCAATGCCCTTTTCCGACTCCGTGGAGCGGTTGGGACCTGATTACCATCCTTGCGGTGGTTGCTGCGTTGATACTTCTCTTCTCCGGTAACTACCCACGGGGCCTGTTCGACCTGCTGATGGGCCTTAACCGGTGGGTCTACCGGGTGTTGGCGTACATGCTGCTGATGACGGACGAATACCCCCCGTTCCGGCTGGACTGCGGAGGTGACGATCCGAGGCTGGCACAAGCCGTGCCGGTGGCGCCGGAGAGTCGACCTTGACGCTGTGGCGGCGAACGGCTTTGACAACCCAGGCCAACGCCCGCACATCTGCTACTTGACCCCGTAGGCGGAACGATGACCGGACGCATCGGAGTAAGCCTCGGCGTCCGTTGGGCCATCGGTCTACGGACAAGGACACACACTCTTCGCGGCTATGTGAGGACGTTCGGATAAGACTGTCGATTAGCGAGCGACAACCCCAGATGCGGCGGCTGCCTTGCCGGTTTGAGGTCCACGGGCTCTCGTTGGACTCTCGGGTGTCATGGTGTGCTCGTCGTCCGGTAGACACACCAACCGCTGCGCGTGAGAGGTTGACGACACGATGGAGTGGAAGGAGTTGAGGACGTGGCGCAGATGAGAGGCACACAGACGGACGGGCCTCCTAAGGAGATGACCGATCTGCCGGACTTCGTGCGCCTGGGCGACGGGCGCGTGGTGACCTACGTCGACGGCGGGGACCCTTCGGGGTATCCGGTGTTCGGACTGCACGGTACGCCGGGCTGCCGGCTCAACCGCTGGCCCGATGACGACCTGTACCGGTCGGCGGGAGTCCGGTACATCACGACCGATCGCGCGGGCTATGGGCAGTCGTCGCGGCACCGAGGGCGAACGGTGGCCGACGAGGCTAGCGATGTCCTTGCCGTGGCCGACGCTCTGGGCATCGAGCGGTTCTGCGTGGTCGGCGGTTCAGGTGGTGGTCCACACGCCTTGGCTTGCGCGGCCTTGCTCGCCAGGCGTGTGGAACGAGTGGCCTGCCAGTCCAGCGTCGCTCCACTCGGCGAGGGCGGGATGACCCGTGACGACTGGCTGGAAGGCATGAGCGCGGAGATCGCTTTGGAGCTGGAATGGGCAGAGGCAGGCGAGGAGGTATTGGAGCTGGAGTTGGTCGCTGCGCAGCGCCGCATGGAGGAGCGAATGGCTTTCGACCCGGGCAGCCTGCTCGGCGAGGACGTCAGCGAGTCTGACCGTGACTTCCGGCTGCGGCCGAATGTCGTTGAGGCGTTCACGCGGATCGTTGCTGAGCAGTCGTCTCATGGTGTGGGTGGCTCGGTTGATGACACTCTCGCCTTCAGCCGTGCCTGGGGCTTCGATCTTGCCGCCATCACCGTCCCGGTGTTGTTGACCTACGGCGTCCAGGACGTCGCTGCCCCCGTTGGTCAAGGCAGATGGTTGGCAGCGCACATCCCAACGGTCCAGGTGTGGGAGAGCCAGACCGGCGGGCACCTGCCGGAAGAGCCTGAGGTGGAGATCGCACAGACGCTGGCGTGGCTAACTGGCCAGAGCGGGGCGCAGAGGGTCGGGTACCCTACGCCCGCCTGACCTCGGTTACGGTGAGCCCACCTTCACTTTGACCACGGAGCCCGAACACACAAAGCGACTCGTTGAGCGGAATACCAGCTCAAGAGCTCTGAGAAGGGTTTTCGGTACCCCCTTGATGTTCGCTTCTTCGAGGTCGACTCCCTCGGGGCCGTCTTCAACATGTGGTACCTCGGCTGGTGTGACGAGGCGATGGGCGCTTTCATGGAATCGATCGGGCACGGATACGCGACGTTGCGGGCGAGCGGGATGGACGCCGTGCTGCGCAAGGCAGAGCTGGAGTGGGTCGACAGTCCGCAGGCTTTTGAGCACGCCGAGGTTGCGGTGCGGGTCGAGCATGTTGGCATGACGTCGTTCCGCCTCGGATATGACATCGAGCGAGTGCTCGAGCGAGGGAATGTGTCAGGCCGGCAGCCGGCGCGGCGCGCCCAGGTGGCCATCACCTACGTGTGTGTCCAGATCGCAGGCCGCCACAGCGTGCCCATCCCGGGTGGCTTGCGCGAGGCACTTGTCAGCGATCGGGCCTGAGCCCAAGGGCATCGGACAATCTGGCGCGGGATGTGGTTAGATATCTTGACGTCAAGATAAATACCGAAGGAGCCGACGGTGAGCGAGCACAGCGTGGACAGTTTTGGTGCCAAGGGGACTCTTCAGGTCGGGGACGCGTCATACGACGTATTCCGGCTGTCTGCGGTCGGTGGCAGCCAGCGGTTGCCCTTCAGCCTCAAGATCCTGCTGGAGAACCTCCTGCGCAACGAGGACGGCGCCAACATCACCGCAGAGCAGATCAGCGCTCTTGCCAGGTGGGATCCCAGCGCCGAGCCCGACACCGAGATCCAGTTCACGCCCGCGCGCGTGATCATGCAGGACTTCACCGGCGTTCCGTGCATCGTGGACCTCGCCACGATGCGCGAGGCTGTCGCCGAGCTGGGGGGCGACCCGAGCCGGATCAACCCGTTGGCACCCGCAGAGATGGTCATCGACCACTCAGTGATCGCCGACGTCGCCGGCCGGGCTGACGCCTTCGAGAGGAACGTCGACCTGGAGTACCAGCGCAACGAGGAGCGGTACCAGTTCCTTCGTTGGGGCCAAAGCGCGTTCAACGACTTCAAGGTCGTGCCGCCCGGCACCGGGATCGTGCACCAGGTCAACATCGAGCACCTTGCCCGGGTCGTCTTCGACCGCGCAGGCATGGCTTACCCTGACACCTGCGTCGGCACCGACTCACACACCACGATGGTCAACGGCCTGGGCGTCCTGGGCTGGGGGGTCGGGGGCATCGAGGCCGAAGCAGCGATGCTCGGCCAACCCGTCTCCATGCTCATCCCCCGGGTCGTGGGCTTCAAGCTGCTCGGCGAGATCCCTTCCGGGGTGACGGCCACCGACGTTGTCCTGACGATCACCGAGATGCTGCGCGCGCACGGAGTCGTCGGCAAGTTCGTGGAGTTCTACGGCCAGGGAGTCTCGGCGGTGCCGCTGGCCAACCGCGCCACGATCGGCAACATGAGCCCCGAGTTCGGCTCGACCGCGGCCATGTTCCCCATTGACGAGGTCACCTGCGAGTATCTGCGCCTCACGGGCCGCAGCGAACAGCAGGTCGCACTGGTCGAGGCCTACAGCAGGGAACAGGGCCTGTGGCACGATGCGTCGCTCGAGCCGCTCTTCTCGGAGTACCTCGAGCTCGACCTTTCCACGGTGGTCGCGTCCATCGCCGGGCCCAAGCGCCCGCAGGACCGCATCTCGCTGACCGAGGCCAAGGAGTCCTTCCACCGGTCGCTTGAGGACTATGTGGATGATGACGAGAACGGCCACAGCGTCCTCGACGAGGCTGGCAAGGAGTCGTTCCCGGCCAGTGACGCCCCCACCTACCAGCCAAACGGCCAGAGTGCCTCGGAGCACGCTGCGGACCGTCCTCACGGGTTGCTCGGCCGGCCCAGCACGAGTCGGGCCAGCAACAAGGTGCCGCTCACGCTGGCCGATGGCACGGTAACCGAGATGGACCACGGTCACGTGGCGATCGCCTCGATCACCTCGTGCACCAACACGTCCAACCCGTCGGTCATGGTGGCGGCCGCGATGCTGGCTAAGAACGCCGTCACGCGTGGCCTGAGCGCCAAGCCCTGGGTCAAGACGTCCATGGCGCCGGGCTCCAAGGTCGTCACCGACTACTACGAGAAGGCCGGCCTCTGGCCATATCTGGAGAAGCTCGGATTCCACCTGGTCGGTTACGGCTGCACGACCTGTATCGGCAACTCCGGCCCGCTGGCCGAGGAGGTCTCGGCGGTCGTCCAGAAGCATGACCTCAGTGTCGTCTCGGTGCTGTCGGGCAACCGCAACTTCGAGGGGCGGATCAACCCCGACATCAAGATGAACTACCTCGCCTCGCCTCCGCTGGTCGTGGCCTATGCGCTGGCCGGCACCATGGACTGGGACCCGGAGTCGGAGCCGCTCGGCACCGACCCGCAGGGCGCCGACGTCTTCCTGCGCGACATCTGGCCGAACGCGGATGACGTCGCCAAGGTGGTCGACTCCTCGATCACCAAGGAGATGTTCAGCAGCGACTATGCCGACGTCTTCGCCGGTGATGACCGCTGGCGCTCCCTGGCGACGCCCGAGGGCAAGACCTTCGACTGGGCGCCGGCGTCGACGTACGTGCGCAAGCCCCCCTACTTCGAAGGCATGGCGCGCGAGCCCAGCCCAGTGGCCGACATCGTCGGCGCGCGGGTCCTGGCCAAGTTGGGCGACTCGGTCACCACTGACCACATCAGCCCGGCCGGCCAGTTCACCCCGGACAGCCCCGCAGGTGTCTACCTCGCAGCCCACGGTGTGGACCGCAAGGACTTCAACTCCTACGGCTCGCGCCGCGGGAACCACGAGGTCATGATCCGCGGCACGTTTGCCAACATCAGGTTGCGCAACCAGCTGCTCGATGACGTCCAGGGCGGCTACACCCGGGACTTCACCGCCGATGGCGCGCAGTCGAGCATCTACGACGCCGCACAGAATTACGCGTCAACCGGTGTGCCACTGGTCGTGCTGGCCGGCAAGGAGTACGGTTCCGGCTCGTCGCGCGACTGGGCGGCCAAGGGCACCCGACTGCTGGGCGTCAAGGCCGTCATCGCGCAGTCCTACGAGCGGATCCACCGCTCCAACCTGATCGGCATGGGTGTGCTGCCGCTGCAGTACCCAGCAGGTCAGAGCACCGACTCGCTCGGACTGGACGGCACCGAGACGTTCAACATCTCCGGGGTGACCATTCTCAACGACGGGACCACTCCCCGGACCCTGCACGTCACCGCGACCAAGGTTGACGGATCTGTCGTCGACTTCGACGCCGTGCTGCGGATCGACACTCCCGGCGAGGCGGACTACTACCGCAACGACGGCATCCTGCAGTACGTGCTGCGCTCGCTGGTCAGCAGCTGACCTGCTTGTCCGCGACAGCTGCGCGGTCCCGGTCCACTGGAGCACTGGGACCGCGCAGTCATCGCATCGAAGGCACTGTTTTTCGTAGTAACTGCCACCTAAGGCACTGCCAACGACGGCGCATGTCCTGGATGGTTGGCAGACTGGGGCCGTGAGCTCACCGCATGCGCCACCGGGTTGGCCGCCCTCCGTGCCTCCTCCGGAATCTCCCGGCTGGCAGGTGCCTGCCGTGTCCTGGCTGCTGGACCACTGCCCCTCTGACTACCGCGGGTATGCCGGATGGCGGAAGAACCCGGTCGCCCTGGCGTGGGTCGCGGTACGGCACATAGACGCCCAGCTCGAGGCGATGCGCCAGGCCTATCGCGAGGTCCGGGTCGACCTCGGCGATCTGGTCAGTACCGAGGCCCTCGCCCAGATCCAGTCCGACCTGCAGGCCGAGGGCCTACGGCTTCGGGCTTCGGCCCGTGGTGCCCGGCTTGTGTATGAGGCGCTGCAGGGAAAGCGCTACGTGCCCAGGTTGTGAGCGCCCCCAACGCAGTCGGCCCATCTGCGCAAGGTAGCGTCGCCACATGAACAAGAACCTGCGCGTTGGTCTTGGGGTCCTGCTGGTTCTGGTGGGGCTGATCTGGACCCTGCAGGGGCTGGGTTATCTGAAAGGCAGCGTGATGACCGGCGCGACGCTGTGGGCCATCATCGGGCCGATCGTGGCGATCCTCGGCGTCTGGTTGGTGGCCAGAACCGTGCGCGCCCCTCGTTGAGCGCGCCGTACCCGAGGCGCCCAACAGGGACGGCTCAGCCCTTCTCTGCACCCTCGTTCGCGCCGCGGACAAAGTGACGTTGGAAGGCGAAGAAGAGCACGGCCACCGGGATGGTGGTCAGCAGCGCCGCACCCATCTTGAGCGGGAACTGGGTGCCCGACCCGAGCTCGCCACTGGTCAGACTGGCCAGGCCGGTGACCATGGTCTTGAGCTCGGGCCTTTGGGTGACGACCAGGAAGTGGCTGAACTCGTTCCAGGACCCCTGAAACGACAAGATGGTCAAGGTGATCAGCGAGGGTCGTGCCATGGGTAGCACGACAGACCAGAAGGTGCGAAAGACCGACGCCCCGTCCATCCGGGCCGCTTCCTCGATCGAGACCGACACAGAGTCGAAGAACTGCTTCATGATGAAGATGCCGGCGGCGTCGACCATCAGTGGCAGGATCATCGCGGTGTAGGTGTCGAAGATGCCCAGGTAGGTGACGATGAGGAACTTCGGGACGAGCAGGACAACGCCGGGCACACTCATGACGGCCAGAAGAGCCGTGAACATGAACCGTCGGCCCCGAAAGTGCAGGCGGGACAACGCGTAGCCCGCCAGGCTGTCCAGGAACACGCGCGATGCCGTGATGATTACCGTGACCAGAACCGAGTTGCCCAGCCAGGTCATGATCGGCACGGGCGTGTCCGAGGTCAGCCCGAACATCCGTTTCCAGGCGCCCAGGTCGAAGGGGTTCGGGATCAGCGACAGGGGATGGGCAACGGACTCGGGGTCTGACTTGAATGATGTGGCGATCTGGATGAGGAACGGGTACAGGTAGATGATCGCGAAGATGATGAGGATCGCGTAGCCGGCGACCTTCTTGGGGCTGACATGGCGATCGCGCCGGCCGCCGGCCGGGGGGCGGGTGCCATCGGTCCCGCCGGTTGTGGTTCTGGGCTCGAGGTCCTGGGTGGGGACGGTGGTGGTGGTCATGGGGTTGGTCCCGTCCCGTGGTTGCTGTGCATCAGGTCCACTGCTCGCAGCGTCTTTCGCAGCCGACCGGGGGGCTTGTCGTCGCGCATCAACCGGCGTTGCCATCTGGTGAGCAGCACGATGATCAGGAAGACGATGAAGGCCATCGCGGCACCGGAGCCCCAGCCGTTGGACTTGAAGCTGGTGTTGTACGACAGAAACGCCGGCGTCATCGTCGTGCCGGCAGGGGCGCCCTTACCCATCACGTAGATCTGGTCGAAGACCTGCCAGGTGCCGATCACGCCAAGGGTGATGACGAGGAAGAGTGCGGGCTTGAGCATCGGAACGGTGACCAGTCGCAGCTTCTGCCAGGGGGAGACGCCGTCCATCATGGCGGCCTCGTCAACCTCGACGGGCAGGTCCTGCAACGCGGCCAGGAACATCAGCATGAATGTGCCGGTCGTGGTCCAGACGGCGAGGAAGATGATGACACACATGGCCACCGACGGGCCGGACAGCCAGTCCCACAGTGATCGCCCGAAGATCTGCCCCTGCGCCCAGTCCGGGTTCTCACCCGCGCCGAAAAGCCCGAAGAACAGATGGAGCAGGCCACGCGAGTCGCTGAACCACTCAGGTCCGTCGATGCCCAGGAGCTTCAGGAGCCCGTTGACCGCGCCGGTGTTGGAGAAGAGGAACAGGAACACCGTGGAGATGGCGATGGAGCTGGTCACCGAGGGGAAGTAGAACGCCGTGCGGAAGAAGCTCTTGCCCTTCAGGAACCTGTCGTTGACGATCAGGGCGAGCAGCAGCGAGGTGGCGGTCTGCAGCGGGACAACCAGTAGCACGTAGTAGAACGTGTTGCCCAGCGACTGCATGAAGTCCGACCGGGCCAGACCGTCGGACAGGAACAGCGACGAGTAGTTCTTGGCACCGACGAAGGCCGCGTTCGGACCGCCACCGAAGGGATCCACGTTGCCGGTCCAGTTGGTCATGCTGACCCACAGCGCCATAAGGATGGGCACGAGCAGGAAGACGCCCAGGATGACGATCGCAGGAGCCGTGAAGACCCAGCCGGCGATCCCCTCTCGGCCGTGGATGTTGGTCCTTCTCTTGGCCATGACGATCTCCTTGTGGGCGGTCGGCATACAGGCACGAGGTGCCTGTATGCCGACCGGGCGGTTCAGCGATTCATGATGCGGTCAGTGCGTCGATCAGCCGGCGGCGATTGCCGCGGTGCCGTTCTTCTGGAGGTCGGCCAGCATGGCTTTGGCGTCGCCGCCCTTGCCCAGCGTCGCCATCTTGGAGCTGAACGCGGACATCACCGGGTCGAAACCGGGGAGGTTGACAGGGCCCTGGCCGTAGTCGCCACCTGCGGCGACGGCTGCGTCCTGGGGGTACCGCGCCTTGAACTTGGCGATGCCCTCGACCGTGGAGGGCATCGGGCCGAACGCCTTGGCGAACGCGAGCTGCTGGTCAACGGTGATGAGGAACTTGACCAGGTCGACGGCCTGCTTCTGGTGGGTGCTCTTGGCGGCGATGCCCCAGCAGTTGCTGAACATCAGCGTGGCCTTGCCTGCCGGGCCGGCCGGCAGCGAGACGATCTTGGTCTTCAGGTTGGGGTAGTCCTTGGTCAGCGAACCCCTGAGCCAGTTGCCCTCGATGGTCATCGCCCCGATGCCCTTTCCCAGGGCCTCGCCGCCCCAACCGGCAGCCGGCTTTGTGTCGGTGTTGAACTTCATGGACCCTGCGGCCATCATCTTCTTGATCTCCATAAGGCCGGCGAGGTTCTGGGGGCTGTCAGCCGTCATCGTCTTGCCGTCCGCCGACACGACCCAGCCGCCGGCCTGCTTCATGAAGACGTCGCCGCGGTTGATGTCATTGCCGATGACCAGGCCGGTGACCTTGCCCTTGGTCAGCTTCTTGGCGACCTTCTCCAGACCTGCCCAGTCCGTGGGGATGTCGGCATCGGTCAGGCCGGCCGCGGTCCACATGTCGGTGTTGATCGCCAGAGCCAGTGTCGAGTAGTCCTTGGGCGCGCACTGGAGCGTGTTCTTGTACGTGAACGTCTTGACCAGGCTGGGCAGGAAGTTCGAGCTCTTGACCTGGTCGCCGTAGGCGTACAGGTTGCCCACCTTGGCAAAGTCACCGATGCGAGCGGCATCGGCATAGAACAGGTCTGGGGGAGTGCCACCGGCGAAACCCTGGCCGAGCTGCTGGCCGAGGTCGCTGGCGACGATGACCTCAGTGGTGTTGCCGCTCTGCTTGGACCAGGCGGCCGCCGCGGACTTGACCGCGTTGGTCTACGTGTCGCCAGAGCTGCCGATCATGATCGTCAGCTTGGCCGGGCCGCTGGCCTGGGTCCTGCTGGCGCTTCCAAAGCTGCTGCCGCCCCCACATGCTGAGAGGACGAGAGCGCCGGTGGCGCACAGCGCCACCGCAACCGCGGCGGGTCGTGTCTTGCTTGTTCTCACGAACTGTCTCCATCGTGAGTGCGGATGCCCGCTGAGTTGGTCGCTGCGGGCTCGGGGGTCAGGATGATCGCTTCGTGCCAAGGCGTTCGGCGCCGTGGTGATCGGTGCTGTGGCGGGGGATGACCACTGGGTCCAGGACAGCGCCGTGACTCGGGGCCCCGGCACCGGCGTCGGCTGCGGCCAGGTAGGACAGAAGGGTCTGCGCTATCTGGGCCAGAGGCTGTTGGAGGCTGGTCAGGCCGAAGACCTGGGCGGTGTCGCTGTCGTCAAAGCCCACCAGGCCGATGTCGGCACCGGGCTGCAGTCCTTGGTTGCGCACTGCCTGGTAGGCGGCCAACGCCAGGGTGTCCGAAGCGCACACGATGGCCCCGCCGATGCCGACCGCCTTGATCAGGGACTGCACCGCCGCGGCGGTCCGGGCCATGTCCTTGGGCGGGGCCTCCTGCAGGGCCGGGTCATGGATGCCGAGCGCAGTGGTCGCCGCGACCCAGCCAGAGCGCCGGTCATCGCCGACCGGGGAACCATGCGGCCATCCGAGGTAGCCGATCGGCCCATAACCCTGCGCCACCAGGTGGCGTACGCCCTGGGCGATACCGGCCCCGCCGTCCACGTCAGCCCAAGCGGTGAAGCTCGGGTCGTCCCATACCTGGCCGAACGACACAAAAGGGACTTCGTGCCCGAGCAGCCAACCCGGCCGGGGATCCTGGCGCCGGGTGTTGGTCAGCACGAAGCCACTGACCATCTGGGTGGCGAGCAACCGCTCGTACTCGGCAACGGGTTCGAGATAGTCCTCGACGGAAAACGTGATGATGTGCGCATCGCGCTCGCGGGCGCAGATGGTCAGCTCCACCAGGAAGGAGTCCTGGATGTTGCCGAGCCGGCGGCGGCCGGTGGCGTTCAGCTCGATACCAAGGGCGTTGGCCTTGCGCTGACGCAGGGCACGGGCCGCGAGGTTGGGCCGGAAGTTCAGACGTTCAATCTCAGACCGGACCTTGGCGATGGTCTGTGGGGCGACCTTGCCGGGATTGTTCAGGACGTTGCTGACGGTCTGTCTGGAGACCTGGGCAGCGAGGGCGACATCCACCAGCGTCGCCCGTTGGGGTCGTTCGCTACGTGCGGTCATCCTGCCCTCTCAGACCGGGTTCTCCATTCGATTTGAACGTTCAACCCAAAGGAGAGGATGCTTTAGCCGAGAGAGTGCTGTCAAGTTCGATGCGCATTCGTGACCAGAAGGCGATTTCAGCCAATGACGACCATTTCAGCCGAGAGCCCCCCGCAGATCGGACGTCAGCCGTGGCTGCATGAGCTGCGGGTCAGCGTGAACGGCAACGTCACGGCCCTGAGCGCGCCCAGTGGTGACATGGGTGCTGTGGTGGGCGGAGTGTGGGCCGCGACGGGCGCCCAGGGGGTCTACGTCGACGACCGGCGCTGCGTCAGTGTGCTGGCGGTGCATCTGGGAAACGAGTCCCCGGTGCCGGTGGCCGACGCGAGCTCCGGCGGACGTTCGGACTTCCTGTCCTGCGCCCGACAGCTGGGCAATCCCGGCGCCGACCCGACCGTCCAGGTGCGCCGCGCCAGGACGGTGACAGTCCAGGGCATCACCGAGGTCGTCGATGTCGTCTCGCGCGCCGACCAGTGCGTTGAGACCGACGTGGTGCTCCACCTGGGCGGCGACGGCGCGGCGATCTCGTCGGTGAAGTCCGGCATCGTTGCGCAGGACCTCTTGGCCGCCACCGGCCTGGACGCTGGGCTGTCATGGCGCGATCACTGGCATCGCACCGAGGTGACCTTTGATCCGGCGCCGACCTCGTTGACCGTGGGCGGTCCCGGTGAGGTCTCGGTGGCTACGTTCCATCTGGCGGTTTCCCCGGGGCAGACCGGTTCGGTGGTCACCACGGTCCATGCCTGGCGCCTGCAGGAGTCCAACTTCGACGCCGACTCCGGAGCCGCCGCGGTTGACTGGAGCAAGGTGGCCGTCCAGTGCGTGGATCGCCGGCTCGCCCCGACCCTGACCGCGGGTCTGAACGACCTGCAACATCTCCTGCTTACCGATCCCCAGGAGCCGTCCTCGATCTTCGCGGCGGCCGGCACCCCCTGGTATCTCACGCTCTTCGGCCGTGACGCGCTCTGGGCGGCGCGGATGGCCCTGCCGTTTGGCACTGACCTGGCGGCCGGGACGCTGCGCGCACTGGCCAGACGCCAGGGTTCGGTCTTCGACAGCGAACGCGCCGAGGCGCCGGGCAAGATCGCGCACGAGCTGCGCCGCTCGAGGCACGTGAACCCTTCGGCTGGACTTGACCTGCCGCCGGTCTACTACGGCACGATCGATGCCACGCCATTGTGGATCAGCCTGCTGCGGGACGCCTGGAAGTGGGGTCTGGCCGATCGCCAGGTCGAGGCCGTGTTGCCGAATCTGCAGGCAGCCACCCGATGGCTCACCGAGTTTGCCGCCCCTGATGCGGACGGTCTGCTGAAGTATCTCGACACCTCGGGCAAGGGCTTGGCCAACCAGGGGTGGAAGGACTCCGGCGACGCGATCCGCTGGCGTGATGGCCGCGTCGCGGATGCGCCGATCGCGTTGTGTGAGGCTCAGGCCTATGCCATCGAGGCCGCATCTGGCGCCGCCGAGCTGTTCACCCACTTCAACCTCGACGGATCCGCGGACCTGTTGGACTACGCCGAGCGGATGCGTACCCGCTTCCGCGACCACTTCTGGGTTGGCTCTGGCGGCGAGCAGTACATCGGGCTCGCCGTGGACGGCCACGGCAGGACCGTCGATGGCGTGGGCTCCAACATGGGACATGTCCTGGGGACCGGCACGCTCAACGCCGATGAGGTCGACAGGGTGGCCGCCACTCTGACCTCGCCGGAGCTGCTGAGCCGGTACGGCATCTCGACACTGGCCCAGGACAACGTTGGATTCAACCCCATCGGCTACCACACCGGGTCGATCTGGACGCACGACACCGCGATCTGTGCCTGGGGCCTGGCCCGGGAGGGCAAGCGGGAGGAGGCAACGAAGGTCGCCCAGAGTCTGCTGGCCTCGGCGGAGGCGTTCGACTACCGCTGGCCCGAGCTGTACGCCAGTGCAGGTGTGCTGGATCGCCCGGTGCCGTATCCGGCGTCGTGCCGACCGCAGGCCTGGTCCACCGCGTCTGCGGCGGTCCTGATCTCGGTGGCGCTCGGGTTCGAGCCCGATGCCCCGGCAGGGCGGCTCATTCTGCGACCAGCGCGGCCGGCGGCATACGGGCAGATGACGGTTCGCGGGCTGCGCTTCGCGGGAGCATCCTTCGGGGTGCGATGCGCACCGGACGGCACCACCGAGCTGCTCGACCCGCCCGACGACGTCGAGATCGTGATCCTCTGATCGGGGTACGTCCTACACTCGAGGGTCCGAGTCAGTAGGAAGGAAGACCACGCGCGTGAAGCTGCTGGAATCGATCAATGGACCTGAGGATCTCAAGGCAATGCCGGCGGATCAGATGCCGTTGCTGGCCGAGGAGATACGGGCGTTCCTGGTCGACTCGGTCTCCAAGACGGGCGGGCACCTTGGGCCCAACCTGGGGGTGGTCGAGCTGACCATCGCCCTGCATCGGGTCTTCGACTCCCCGCAGGACTCGATCGTGTTCGACACTGGCCATCAGTCCTACGTCCACAAGATGCTCACCGGCCGGCGCGACGGCTTCTCGGAGCTTCGCAAGAAGGGCGGGCTCTCGGGCTACGCCAGCCGGGCCGAGTCCGAGCATGACATCGTGGAGAACTCCCATGCGTCCACGGCGTTGTCCTGGGCAGACGGGATCGCCAAGGCCCGCCGACTGCAGGGCCAGCGCCACCGGCACACCGTTGCTGTCATCGGGGACGGTGCCCTGACCGGCGGGATGGCCTGGGAGGCGATCAACAACATCTCGGCCGACAAGGACCTGCCTCTGGTCATCGTGGTCAACGACAACAAGCGCTCTTATGCGGTGACCACGGGCGGGGTCGCCGACTACCTCGCGAGCTTGCGGATGACGCGCGGCTACGAACGCTTCCTGGGCTGGGGCAAGAACACCCTGGAGCACACGCCGGTCGTGGGCTCGCGGATGTACAAGACGTTGCACGGGATGAAGAAGGGTCTGAAGGACATCGTCGCGCCGCAGGGGATGTTCGAGGACCTTGGGCTGAAGTATCTCGGCCCGGTCGACGGCCACGACGAGCAGGCGCTCGAGTCGGCGTTTCGCAGGGCTCGTGCCTTCGGCGGTCCAGTTCTGGTCCACGTGCTCACCGAGAAGGGCCGCGGCTATGCGCCCGCCCGCCAGAACGAGGCTGACCGCTTCCATGCGGTGGGTGTCATCAACCCCGAGACCGGCCTCTCATTTGCCGAGGGTGGTCGTATCTGGACCGATGAGTTCAGCGACGAGATGTGCGAGATCGGCACGGCGCGCCCGGACGTCGTGGCGTTGACCGCGGCGATGATGATCCCGGTGGGCCTGGACAAGTTCGCGGCTCTCTTCCCGGATCGTGTCTTCGACGTGGGAATCGCCGAGCAGCACGCCCTCACGATGGCATCCGGGCTTGCCTTCGGTGGTCTGCACCCGGTGGTCGCCATGTACGCCACGTTCCTCAATCGGGCATTCGACCAGCTGTTGATGGATGCAGGGCTGCACAAGTCCGGTATCACCGTGGTGCTCGACCGGGCAGGGGTGACCGGCACCGACGGTGCGTCCCACAACGGCATGTGGGACATGACGATCTGTTCGGTGGTGCCAGGCCTTCGGCTGGCCGCCCCCCGCGACGGCGACCAGCTGCGCCGACAGCTGCGCGAGGCGGTCGACGTCTCGGACGGCCCCACGGTGTTGCGTTTCCCCAAGGGTGACGTCGCCGACCCCGTCGCCCGGGTGCGTCAGCTCGGTAGCCTCGACGTCTTGTGCGAATCCGGTCCCGGCGCCGTGGATCTGCTGATGGTGGGCGTCGGTGCGATGGCGTCCACGTCGGTCAGCGTGGCCGAAAAGCTCGAAGCCCAGGGATATTCGGTGCGCGTGGTTGACCCCCGCTGGGTGCTGCCGGTCAGCCCGGACCTGATCCTGGCAGCCGGCGATGCCAAGGCTGTCGCGGTGATCGAGGACAACCTGGTGTCCGGGGGTATCGGATCGGCGGTGACGTTGGCTGCCAGTCAGGCGGGGTGCCAGGCGGCTGTTCACTGTTATGGCATACCCAAGAAGTTCTTGAGCCACGCTTCCCGCAGCCAGGTTCTGGACCAGATCGGGCTGACCCCGGACGCCATTGCCACCTCGCTGGGCGCTGCGCTGAGCCACCTCGCCAAGTGCTGAGCCCGCACGCCTCAACGGGCGCTGAGCTCAGATGGAGCCGGTGGCCTTCTGGATCACGGCCGAATCAGATGTCGCGGAAGGTCTCGATGGTCGCGCCCAGCGCGTTGAGACGCGTGGCCAGGTCCTCGTAGCCGCGGTTGATGACGTAGACGTTGCGCAGGACCGAGGTGCCCGGAGCCGCGAGCATCGCCACCAGGATGACCACTGCTGGACGAAGTGCCGGCGGGCAGATGACCTCGGCAGCGCGCCAGCGCGTGGGCCCGGTGATCAACACCCGATGTGGGTCAAGCAGCTGAACCTTGACGCCGACCTTGGTGAGCTCGGTCAGATAGATGGCACGGTTGTCGTAGACCCAGTCGTGGATCATCGTGGTGCCGGTTGAGCTGGCCGCGATGATCGCAAAGAAGGGCAGGTTGTCGATGTTGAGACCCGGGAACGGCATCGGGTGGATCTTGTCGGCGGGGGCCACGAGTGGGCCGGCGATGGTGGTCAGGTCGACCAGGCGGGTCAGGCCGTTTGCGGAGCGGTACTCGGGGGTGATCAGGTACTTCATGCCCATGCCCTCGAGCAGCGCGAGCTCGATCTCCATGAACTCGATGGGCACCCGGCGGATGGTGATGGTGGACTCGGTGACGACCGCCGCGGCCAGCAGGCTCATCGCCTCGATCGGGTCCTCGGACGGGTAGAACTCGACGTCGACGTCGATCTTCGGCTTGCCGTGAATGGTCAGCGTGGTGCTGCCGATCCCCTCGATGACCACTCCGAGCTTGCCGAGGAAGAAGCAGACATCCTGGACCATGTAGTTCGGGCTCGCATTGCGGATTACCGTGACGCCGTCGTGTCGAGCAGCGGCCATCACTGCGTTCTGGGTCACGGTGTCGCCCCGTTCGGTCAGCACGATTGCCGAGCTGGGGCTGACCGAGCGGTCGACCTTGGCATCATAGAAGCCGGTCGAGGCGGTGACGTTGAGGCCAAAAGCTCGCAGGGCGTTCAGGTGCGGGTCCACGGTGCGGGTGCCGAGATCACAGCCCCCGACATAGGGCAGGCGGAACTCGTTCAGCTCATGCAGCAGCGGCCCCAGGAACATGATCACCGTGCGGGTACGGCGCGCTGCGTCGACGTCCATCCCCGAGAGGTCCAGGGCGGCCGGCGGAGTGATCTCGAGGTCATTGCTGTCCGGCAGCCACCGGGCCCGCACGCCGATGCTGACCAGCACCTCGACGATTCGGTTGACCTCCTCGATACGGGCCAGGCTACGGAAGGTGGTGCGCCCGTGGTTGAGCAGCGATGCGCACAACAACGCGACGGCCGCGTTCTTGCTGGTCTTGACGTCGATCGCACCGGACAGCTTCGTTCCGCCGACGATGCGCAGGTGCTGAGCACCGGAGTGGCCCAGTGAGACGAACTCGGAGTCCAGACTCGCGCCGATACGCGCCAGCATTTCCAGGCTCAGGTTCTGCTTGCCCTGCTCAATGCGCGCTATCGCGCTCTGGCTCGTGCCCAACAGCTCCGCAAGATCGCTCTGAGACAAGCCTTGGTGCCGTCGGGCGTCCCGAATCAGCGTGCCGATTCGGGACGGGTAATCCTCACTCATGCATGCAACCTTAGATCACTGGCACGTTGTCGGTCTCGAGATGCCTTGCCGGGCGCGTCGTGTTCCATGGCGACCGACGCGCCCGTCTGCCCCTGTCTCGGGGCCGGGATCAGGCGGGAACGCTGGCCACACCCGGGGGCAGGAACCGCTTCCCGGTGACCTTTTCGGAGACGCCGGTGCGGTCCAGCAGGGGAGTGAGCCCGCCGTTCCAGAAGGCGAATCCGGCTCCGGTGATCATGGCGAGGTCGATGTCCATCGGAGCGGCCACGACACCCTCGTCAAGCATCAGCCGGGCCTCCTCGGCCAGGGCCGAGAGCACCTCGTCTCGCACCTGACCGGAGCTCAGGACCACCGGGTTGGCCGGCGTCTGCATGAGGGCGGCGACCTCGGGGTCCGGGACCGGCTTGCCCTCGGGGTAGACGTAGAACCCTGGTTTGCCCGCGGCAACCAGCCGGCGCAGGCCCTCCGACACGGGGAATCGCTGCGGGAACGCACGGTGAAGAGACTCGAGGTTGTGCAGGGCGATCGCGGGACCGACCAGACCCAGGAGCTCGAAGGGAGGCATCGGGACAAATCCGGCGAAGGCGCTGTCGGCGACCTCGATCGGGGTGCCTTCGTCCACGATCCGGCCCACCTCGCCCATGAACCGTCCCAGCAGCCGGTTGGCGATGAAGGAGGGGGAGTCCTTGGCCAGGATCGTGGTCTTCTTGAGCTTCTTGCCGGTGGCGAGAGCCGTCGCGAGGGTGGCGTCGTCGGTCGCCTCACCCCGGATGACCTCGAGCAGGGGCATCACCGCGACGGGGTTGAAGAAGTGAAAGCCCACGACCCGCTGCGGGTTCTTCAGGTCCGCGGCCATCTCGGTGATCGAGAGCGAGGACGTGTTCGTCGCCAGCACACAGTCAGCGCCCACAACCGCCTCGACCTCGGCGAAGACCTGCTTCTTGATGCTGATCTCCTCGAATACCGCCTCGATGACGAAGTCGGCATCGGCAAAGTCGTCTTTGCTCGTGGACCCGCTGACCATGGCCTTGAGCCTGTTGGCCCGGTCCGGGCCGATCCGACCCTTGCCGAGCAGCTTGTCGACCTCGGCGTGGACGTAGCCCACACCCTTGTCCACGCGCACCTGATCCAGGTCTGTCATCACGATCGGGACCTCGAGGCGCCGGGCGAACAGCATGGCCAGCTGGCTTGCCATCAGACCGGCTCCGACAATGCCGACCTTGGTCACCGGGCGTGCCAAAGAGCGGTCGGGAGCTCCGGCGGGGCGCTTGGCGCGCTTCTGCACCAGGTCGAACGCATACAGGTTGGCGCGCAGCTCGTCGCCCATCAGCAGGTCCCCAAGAGCGCTGTCCTCGGCGGCGTACGCCTCTTCGCGGGTGGCGGTACGGGCCGCGGATATCAGCTCCAGAGCGCGCAATGGTCCGGGCGCAGCGCCGCCGGTCTTGGCCCTGACCATTCGCTTTGCCGCGGTGATCGCACCCTCCCAGAGAGTTGCGTCGCGATCGACCTCGTGGCGGTCCACCACGGTCCTGCCGGCGATGACGTCGGCCGCCCAGGACAGCGAGTCCTCCAGGAACATGGCCGGCTCGAACAACACATCGGCGATCCCGAGCTCGAAGGCCTGGGGTCCCTTGAGCGTGCGGTTCGTGTTCAGCGGGTTCTCGACGATGACCTTCAGGGCCGCCTGGACGCCAATGAGATTGGGCAGCATGTAGCATCCACCCCAGGCGGGCACCAGACCCAGGAAGCACTCGGGCGTGGCCACGGCGGGTACGCCGGCAGACACGCTCCGGTATGTTGCGCTGAGCGCGATCTCGACACCGCCACCCAAGGCCGCGCCGTTGACGAACGCGAAGGTCGGCACCGGGAGCGTGCGGAGCTGCTCGAACGTCTTGTGCCCGAGCTGGCCAATGGCCAGCGCCTGCTCTCGCGAGCTCACCTTGGGGATGCCGGTGAGGTCTGCGCCGACCGCGAAGATGAACGGCTTGCCGGTCACCCCGACACCGACGATCTCACCGGCCTCAGCCCGTGCGGCCAGCGTGCTGAGCACCCCGGACAGGCCGGAGAGGGTGGCCGGGCCGAAGGTGTTGGGCTTGGTGTGGTCGAAGCCGTTGTCCAGGGTGATCAGCACGAACGTGCCGGCCCCACCGGGCAGGGCGATGTCGCGCGCCATGGCCAGGGTGATGACCTCGTTGGGGAACAGGGCAGTGAAGTCGATGTTCATCAGGCCACAGTCCCCTGGGTCGTGTTGAGCTTGGTCATGTCCAGATCCTTGCCGTAGTCGCCGTGGTGGGGGTTCTCCCAGATCACTGCTCCGCCCATGCCGATCCCGATACACATCGCGGTGAGGCCGTAGCGCACCTGCGGGTTCTCCTCGAACTGGCGGGCGAGCTGGCTCATCAGCCGGACCCCGGAGCTGGCCAGGGGGTGACCCGTGGCGATCGCGCCGCCGTACTGGTTGACCCGGGGGTCATCGTCGGCGATGCCGAAGTGGTCGAGGAAGGCCAGAACCTGGACGGCGAAGGCCTCGTTCAGCTCGAAGAGGCCGAGGTCGGAGATGCTCAACCCGGCCTGTCGCAGGGCCTTCTCGGTCGCGGGAACCGGGCCGATACCCATCACCTCAGGCTCAACCCCGACGAAGGAGTAGGCAGCCAGGCGCATCCGCACGGGCAGCCCGAGCTCAGCGGCCGCATCTGCTGACGCCACGATGCACGCGGTGGCGCCATCGGTCAGGCCTGCGCTGTTGCCGGCGGTGACCTTGCCGTGCGCGCGGAATGGCGTCTTCAGCCCGGCGAGGTTCTCCACGGTGCTGCCCGGACGCGGAGGTTCGTCAGTGGTGGCCAGGCCGTACCCCAGCTCGGCATGACGAGTGGCGACCGTGACCAGGTCAGGCTGGATCTTGCCGTCGGCGTAGGCCTTTGCGAGCTTGCTCTGGCTCGCGACGGCGAAGGCGTCGCAGCGCTGCTTGGTCAGGGCCGGGAAACGGTCGTGGAGGTTCTCTGCAGTCGCGCCCATCGACAGGGCCGACGGGTCCACGACCCCCTCGGAGAAGATCCGCGGGTTGGGGTCAACGGCCTCACCCATCGGGTGTCGTCCCATGTGCTCCACCCCGCCGGCGATGGCGACCTCGGCCGAGCCGAAGGCAATGGCTGAGGCCACGTTGGTCACCGCGGTCATCGCACCGGCGCACATGCGGTCGATGGAATAGCCCGGAGTGGTGTTGGGCAGACCGGCGAGCAGCGCCGCCACCCGCCCGAGGGTCAGACCCTGGTCGCCGATCTGGGTGGTCGCGGCGATGGCGACCTCCTCGACGCGTTCCGGCGGAAGCTCGGGATGACGGCGTAGCAGTTCGCGGATGCAGTTGACGACGAGGTCATCGGCGCGCGTCTGGGCATACATGCCCTTGTCACCGGCCTTGCCGAACGGGGTACGAACGCCGTCGACGAACACGACTTCACGCAGAGTGCGAGACACGGGGGGCCTTCCCAGAGGAGGACAGTCACGGACTGGAGAGTGACCGTCAAGACAGTGATGCTACCCGTCAGTAACATCGCTGGTAAACCCCACCTACTCGGAGGCGGGTACGGCCGCCGGTTCGAGGGTCGGTGGGGGAGCCGGGGCAGCCGGGCGATTGATGGCCTCCTCGACGATGGGGGCGGCGATGTCGATCTGCCACTGACGGGCCCCGAGCCTGAGCAGGGCCTCGGAGATGGACTCCAGGGTCGGTTCGGCCGGGGGAGTCCACAGCATCCGGCGCAGGAGGTCCGGGGACAACAGGTTCTCCACGGGAATGTGGTGGGCGTCGGCGAACTCACTCAGGGCTGCGCGGGCCTGAACCAGCCGTGTTGCGGCAACCGGATCACGTTCGGCCCAGGCTCTGGCCGGCGGTGGACCGTCGGAGCGCGCGGTGAGAGCGGGAAGATCAGTCTCGGGCATCTGGCGGGCGCGCTCCAGCGCGCTGAGCCACTCGCCCTGGTATCGGCGTACTGATCTGGAGGCCCGTCCCGCGCTCTTCTGGTTGTTCAGGCTGATATCGGCCTCCGTCTTCGGGGATCGGATGGCAAACTCGACCAGTGCGGCGTCCGGCAGGATCCGCCCTGGTGCGATGTCGTTCTCGCTGGCTATGGCGTCACGGGCCCGCCACAGCTCACGAACCGTGGCGGCGCCACGGCGGTTGCGGACCTTGTGCAGCCCCGAGGTGCGACGCCATGGCTCGAGCCGGGGCGGGGGACCGGTGAAACTGGTGAGAGCGTCGAACTCCTGCTCGGCCCACGGCGTCTTCTCCTGCGCTGCCAGGTCATCTGCCATGAGATCGCGGACCTGGACGAGTACCTCGACGTCCAGGGCGGCGTAACGCAACCAGGGCTCCGGCAGGGGCCGGGTGGACCAGTCCACGGCCGAGTGTTCCTTGGCCAGGGTCAGACCGAGGTAGTGCTCGACGACTGCAGCGAGCCCAACCCGCGGCAGACCGGCCAGGCGTCCGCCGAGCTCGGTGTCGAAAAGGCGCGTCGGACGCATACCGACCTCAGCAAGACAGGGCAGGTCCTGGGTTGCGGCATGCAGGATCCACTCGACATCGCAGAGAACATCACCGATGGGTGAGAGATCGGGGCAGGCGATCGGGTCGATCAGCCAGGTGCCCGAACCCTCGCGGCGGAGCTGGATGAGGTAGGCCCGCTGTCCGTAGCGGTAGCCGGACGCACGTTCTGCGTCGATGGCCACGGGGCCGGTGCCGGCGGCGAGGGCTTCGGTCGCACGAACCAGGCCGCGCTCGTTCATGGTCACGTCCGGAACGCCTTCGGCAGGCATGTTCAGAGCCACCAACACCCGGCCAGCCGCTTCGTGCTCAGGCACGTCTGGGTCTGCTTCGTCTGATGGTTCTGGGGGGTCGCTCAGTCCGATGCTCACAGGGTTAATCTATTGACCTGGGCGGCTGGGGTGTTAGGCGGTCAGCCGCGCGCACCTGCCACCGTTGCGTGGCATTGCCGTTCAGCGACGTTGTCGTGGAAGAGCCACGACACCCTCGGGTAGAGGTGGCAGGCCGGCGACCGTGCACAGCAGATCGGCCCAGGCCTGCAGGTGGACGCCCAGGTTGGGTCCGCCGGGTGTCCAGGAGGCCCGGATCTCCATCTCCACGGTGGCACCGCGATCTACCAGGCCGGCAAAGCTCTCAGACACGACCCGGGTAACCGTGCCCGCGTCAGCCGTGTGGATCGCCTCACGATTCTCGAGCGCTTCCTTCAACCACGACCATCCGACCGCGCCGAGCATCGGATCGTTGGCCAGCTCCGGATCGAACACTGCGCGGGCGAAGGTGACCGCGCGCCAGACCCCGTTCCACGGCTCAGGCTCGGACGGGTCGTACAGCAGAACGAAGCGACCAGAGGCGAGCTCATCACCGCCGCCGAGCGCTCCCGAGCTGATGACCTCTGCTGACATCGCCACGGCGTACGGGGCGATCCGACTCGGGGCGGGCACCTCGGTGAGGTGAACCTCCGGACGCAGCCGAGCCGCGCGCAGGTCCCGAAGTGCCTGTGCGAATTCCGTCGAGTCCTCGCCTGGGACGCTACGACTGTCCACAACCGAAGGCTATGTCGGCCGGTACCTCGAACGCGTCGCGGCACGCCGGGATACGGTTCGGCGATGTTGGCTTTACTCGCTCTGGCCTCGAGTGCATTCTGGGGAACCTCAGATTTCTTCGCCGGACTCAAGGCGCGGACCATCGCACCGCCCGCCGTCGTAGCCGTCACCCAGGGCTTTGCGTTCCTGGCGCTCAGCGTCATCCTGCTGGTGCGCCATAGCGGTTTCTCCCCCTCCTTCTCCGGGAACGGCCCGTTGTGGGCGATCGCTGCGGGGGCGAGCGGGGCGGTGGGGCTGGTCTGTTTCTACACGGCACTGGCCTCGGGAACGATGGGCGTGGTCGCACCGATCTCATCCCTGGGAGCACTTGTCCCCGTCTTCCTCGGCCTGCTCACCGGGGAGCATCCAACTGCGACCGCGTGGGTCGGGATGGCCGTGGCGGTGGCGGGCGCGGCCCTGGCCTCCGGGCCGGAGCTGACCGGCGCAGTGCCAGCGCGCCCGGTGATCCTGGCCGCTGTCGCCGCGGCGTGCTTCGGGACCGCGCTCTACTGCCTGGACCGCGGGGCTCGCTATGCGCTTCTGGAGACTCTCTGGGGGATGCGGGTGACCACCGTCTCCCTGTTCCTCATTGCCGGGCTGGTGGCGCGATCGGCCGGCGGCACCCGCAGGGGCGACCTGCCGGCGCTCGCGGTCATCGGCCTGGCCGACGTCACCGCGAACGGGCTCTTCGCCTTCGCCTCGTCCCGGGGAATGGTCAGCGTGGCCAGCGTGCTCGCCTCGCTGTACCCCGTCGCCACGCTCTTCTGGGCGAGGCTGCTGCTGGGCGAGAGGTTGCGCCACGTCCAGACCATCGGGGTCGCGTTGACCCTGGCTGGGGTGGTCGCCATCGCACTTTGACCCCGGTGCCAAGGACAGCGTCTGCGTGGGAGAATCTGCGGGTGACGAGCTCCCCGAACAGCCCCCGCGACAGTGTCCTGGTACGCGCCGCCCGACGTCAGAGCGTGCCGCACACCCCGGTCTGGTTCATGCGTCAGGCGGGCCGGTCGCTGCCGGAGTACCGCAAGGTTCGCGAGGGCGTGGGGATGCTCGACTCCTGCCGTACGCCGGACCTGGTCGCGGAGATCACGCTGCAGCCGGTGCGCCGGCACGGGGTCGACGCGGCCATCCTGTTCAGCGACATCGTGGTGCCTCTGGCCGCCGTCGGAGTCGATCTTGACATCGTCGCGGGGGTGGGGCCCGTGGTAGCCCAGCCGTTCCGGACGCACTCCGACCTCGACCGTATTCCGGAGCTGACGCCCGAGCACATCCCCTACATCACCGAGGCCGTGCAGCTGGTCCTTGCGGAGCTGGGCGCGACGCCGTTGATCGGGTTCGCCGGTGCGCCGTTCACTCTCGCGTCCTACCTCGTCGAGGGTGGGCCGTCCAAGAACCACGAACATACCAAGGCCATGATGCACGGCGACCCGCAGCTGTGGAACGCACTGTGCGCCCGGCTGGCACAGATCGCCGGAGGGTTCCTGCGGGTCCAGGCGCAGGCTGGGGCGTCGGCCGTGCAGCTCTTCGACTCATGGGTGGGCGTGCTGTCCCGCAAGGACTACGAGACCTTCGTCCAGCCGCACTCGCGGGTGGCTCTGTCGGCCGTGGTCGATCTTGACGTCCCCAAGATCCACTTCGGCACCGGAACCGGCGAACTGCTGGCCTCGATGGGTGCCGCCGGCGCCGATGTCGTGGGGGTCGACTTCCGCACCTCACTGACGGATGCCCGAGCACGCCTCGGAGACGGGTACGCCGTGCAGGGCAACCTCGACCCCGCGCTGCTGTTCGCACCATGGCCGGCACTGGAGAAGGTTGTGCGATCCATCGTGGCGGAGGGCGCGCAAGCGCCGGGACACATCTTCAACCTCGGCCACGGAGTGCTGCCGGCCACGGACCCTGGGGTGCTGACCCGCGTCGTCGAGCTGGTGCACGAGGCATCCGCCCACTGACCTCACCGGCCAACGTCATCAGTTGACCTCACTTACGACCTCGATCACTGAGTTGATTCCCTGACCTCAGTGGTTGCTCTTACTGCTTGACCTCACGTGCTGAGCCCGCACGGCGCCGGCGCAACCACCACACGACCGGTGCTGCCAGCAGGGCGAAGAACACGGCGAATGGCAGAACGGCTCCGATGGCCGTAAGGAGCCCGCTGACAGAGGCAGTGAACGCGTCCCAGCCGGAACCCAGACCGCCGACGAAACCGGTCTTCGTCACGGGTTCGTGCCCGGGCGTGCTCAGCGAGACCGTCAACGTGGCGCGCTCGACACTGTTCTTGAGAGCGTCCAGCTGTGACTCCAACGACTCCAGGTCGGCCTCGCGTTGACTCAGCTCGCCTTCGAGAGCCACGACCTGACCGATGTCCTTGGCCTGGGTCATCAGGGTACGCACGCGATCGACGCTGGCACGCATGGTCTTGAGCCGGCTCTCGGTGTCGACATACTGGGCGGTGACGTCCTGTGAGGACATATTGCGCTGGAGCACCGTGCCGATCCTGGCGAGCTGGTCCAGCGCGGTGTCGAGCTTGTCCGCCGGCACCGACAGGGTCAGGGTGCCAAAGCCACCCAGGGAGTCGAATTTGCGTGCAGGGGCCGAAGGAGTCTGCAGGGGCTGCGGGCCACCAGGGCTGCCCGTTCCGATCTGCTCACCGAGCACCTGAGCCTGGAGCCCGGTGGCGATGGTGCGCATCTGGGCCGCGCCGACCGAGATGTCCTTGACCTGGAGGTCCAAGCTCGCGCTCCTGGTCAGCTTGGGACCGACCCCAACCAGGGGTGCCCCGGGTGCGGGCTGGGCTCGGGGAGCGCTGTTCTTGGCTCCGGAGGCGCTGCTGGCTCCGGAGGCACCGTTGGGGCCGATGCTCTCCGGAACTGGTGCGGCGCCGCTGGCTGTTCTCACGGTGCTCGTGTTCCCTGGGCTACCACCGCTGCAACCGGCGAGCAACAGAGCGGACAGGGCGGCGAGAGCAATCAGGCTGATGGCTGGCCGCACATGGCAAGGGGACTGGCGGTAGGTGAATGCGCGTTGCATGACAGACCTCCAAGGACGAGCACATGAACGTTATGCCCATTGGAGTGGTGCACGGTCACGTTCGTTCCATGCCGGCGGTTTCGATTCGGTCACGGCAACTCGGTTACGCGGTTGGTCACAAGGCAGGCCACCAGGCTGCCAGTTTTGGGGCCAGATGCTGACCCACCTGCGACGCGGTGCGAACGCCCGGACAGGATGAGTGCATGAGCCCGAAGTCATCCGCAGGCCAGATCCGCGAGATCAACGACAGCATCCGCTATGCCATGTGGTCTGTCTTCAAGGTCACCAGTGCGTTGCCGCAGGATCGCGCGGGGGTTGTCGCCGAGGTTGAGGCACTGTTTGGCGACCTCGCCGAGCAGGGTGTTGTGGTGCGGGGGATCTACGACGTCGCCGGGCTACGCGCCGACGCGGACTTCATGATCTGGTGGCATGCCGAGGACATCCGGACGGTGCAGGCGGCCTACCACCAGTTTCGCCGTACCGAGCTCGGGGCCCACCTCGAGTCGGTGTGGTCGGTGGCCGCACTTCACCGACCGGCCGAGTTCAACAAGGGACACATCCCGGCGTTCATGGCCGACGAACACCCCAAGGACTTCATCTGCGTCTACCCGTTCGTGCGTTCCTACCAGTGGTACCTCCTGGAGGATGAGGAACGCCGCAGCCTCCTGTCCGAGCACGGGCAGATGGCTCGCGGCTACCCGGACGTGCGCGCGAACACGATTGCGTCATTCGCGCTGGGTGACTACGAATGGATCCTGGCGTTCGAGGCGGACGACCTGACCCGCATCGTCGACCTCATGCGCCACCTTCGGGGCTCCGAAACCCGCCGCCATGTCCGTGAAGAGGTGCCGTTCTACACCGGCCCTCGGGTCGAGGTCGCCGCGTTGGTTGAGTCCCTGCCCTGATCGTATGGGCCGGCTTGCCCGAACTGGGCCTTGATCAGTCGCCCGTTGCCCCGTCGATGCACTCGCGAAGCAGGTCGACGTGGCCGTTGTGCCGGGCGTACTCCTCGATCATGTGGACGTAGACCCACCGCAACGAGATCGGACCGTTTCTGCCGTCGAACGTCTCATCCAAGGACTTCGCACGGACGGCCTCGTCGGCGGCCAGGCACTCATCCTTGAACGTCGCGAAGTCCTGCTCGACAACGGCATCCGCGACGTTGTCGAAGTCACCGTCCTTGTCGTCATCGGGACAGTAGAGATCGGGCAGCGTGAGAGCGGCGGACCTGCACCGGAACCACGATCGTTCCACCTCGGCCATGTGCCGCAGCAGGCCGAGCAGCGTCAACCTCGAGGGACTCACGGACGCGGTCTTGAGCTGGTCGTCGGTCAGTCCGGTGCACTTCCACAACAGGGTTCCGCGATGGAACTCCAGCCAGTTTTGATACATGGCTCGCTCTTCGGCTACGCGAGGGCGGGTCGCTGCGGAACTGGCTCGCATCGGCAGTGTTGGTCGCATCCGTAGTCGTCATGGCCACAACCTACTGACGGCCGGAACCAGTCGGCCACCGATCATTCCGGGGGGTCGTCCCCGGCCTATCCCGGAACCGGCTCGAGCCGCAGGCTGATGCTGTTGATGCAGTATCGCTGGTCGGTCGGGACGTCGTAGCCCTCACCCTTGAACACGTGGCCCAGGTGCGACCCGCAGTTGGCACAACGGACTTCGACCCGTTTGGTACCCATGCTGTGATCCTCGATGTATTCGACCCGGTCCTTCGCAAGGGGGGCGTAGAAGGAGGGCCAGCCGCAGTGGCTGTCGAACTTGGTATCGCTGCGGAACAGCTCGGTGTTGCAGGCGCGGCAGGAGTACACCCCTTGGGTCTTGGTGTCGGTGTACTCACCGAGGCCTGGTCGCTCGGTGCCGGCCTGTCGCAGGACCTCGTACTCCGCCGGGGTCAGCTCCTCACGCCACTGCTCGTCGGTCTTGGACAGGGGATAGGCACGGCCGTCGTTCATCGGGGTCCTCCTACGCAGGGCTGAAAACAACTTCACGATCTACACAACAACACCCCGCTGGAAACGTTCCCAGCGGGGTGCCCACGGGACAATTCGCCGGAGCGTAGCCGGCGGCTACGCTCCCACCATGGCAAGCAGCGCGAAAGTCCTGCAGGTCCCGGGTCCTGAAGGCGTGGTGCGTGACGTCCGGATCTCCAGCCCGGACCGGGTCATGTGGCAAGACGCAGGTATCACCAAGTGGGACCTGGCGACCTACATCGCCTCGGTCGAGGACGGGCTGATGCGCGCAGTGGGGGACCGGCCGGTGACATTGCAGCGCTTCCCAGACGGTGTGGACGGCGAGGAGTTCTTCTCCAAGAACCCTCCCCGGGGGGTGCCCGGGTGGGCTCGGTCGGTGATCTGCACCTATCCCTCGGCCCGCCAGCATCCGCAGCTGGTCATCGACGAGATCGCCACCGCGGTGTGGGCCGTGCAGATGAACACGGTGACCTTCCACCCGTGGCCGGTCCGTAGCGCCAACAACGACAACCCTGACGAGCTGCGGATCGATCTCGACCCCCAGCCCGGGACGAGCTTCGTGGACGCCGCACGGGCGGCATACGTCCTGAAGGAGCTGCTGGGGGAGATCGGCCTCACCGGCTGGGCCAAGACGTCCGGCAACCGCGGGGTGCACGTCTTCGCCCGGATCAGGCCGACACGCGAGTTCCTCGACGTGCGGCACGGGGTGATCGGGATCGCGCGCGAGCTCGAGCGACGTCTGCCGGACGAGATCACCACGGCGTGGTGGAAGGAAGAACGCGGCCAGAAAGTCTTCGTCGACTTCAACCAGGCCAACCGTGATCGCACCATCGCCTCCGCATACAGCCCACGGCCTCTGCCTGGCGCACCGGTGTCGATGCCCGTTGCCTGGGAGCGACTCGCGGATGTGGGACCGGGCGACTTCACCGTGCGGACCGTACCGGCGATTCTTACCGCCGAGGGCGACGCGTGGGCCGGGATCGATGACGCGGTCGGTGACGTATCCGCGGCGATCGCCTTGTGGGACAGAGATCTCGCGCAGCGGGGGCTGGGGGAGATGCCGTTCCCGCCCGATTTTCCCAAGATGCCGGGGGAGCCGCCCAGGGTTCAGCCCAGTCGGAAACGTCGCGATCCCAACGAAGTTCGCTGACGTTGATCTGGGCCTCCTTGACCCCTGTGCAGCATCTGAGTGTCAGTGCTCTTTACGGCCGGTTCGTAGGGTGGTGTTGTCGGACTTGGCAGATCGCGTCAAGGTCACTTCTTCAGGTCTTTCACATGAGCCAGACCGGGCCGAAAGTGGACGAGGGGTTTTCTGGATTTCGATCCCTGAGACCTCACCTGCGCGCGCCGCCCGCACGAGGCAACGCCCCCCATCTTGGAGATGGAGGGCGTTGCTGTGCTGTGTGGAGCTCAGATCCTCTGTTCGGCGCGTGACTCCTGGCGTTGCTCCTCGATCAGCTCAAGCAAGAGGTCGAGGAGCTGCTGTTTGCGGTCCTCGTTGAGCGCGTTGTAGATCGCCAGGATCTCGGCGCCGGTCAGGCCCATGCCGTCGCCTGCGTGCCCTTCTCCGCGTGTTGCTCCTCGATCAGTTGTTGGGCATAGTCGACAAGCTGCTGTGAGTAGTTGAGAAGCTGCTGCTTGCGGTTCTCGTCCAGCGATTTGTAGTAGAGCCTCAGCATCTGGATCTCTAGGTCAGTCACGGGAGGCTGTGTCTCATGGGTCATCACTGTCATGGTCGTTCTTCCTTCCGTTGGTGGTGGTCGGTCATGGCCCTCGCCCGCCGGGCCGTTGGGCTCTTGTCTAGCGTGATTCTCACCTGGGCGCCATGGGCCGGTTGGTATGTGCGGTGGTTTCCTTCCGATCTGGGCCCACCAAATGCCCAATGCCTGACGACAGCGACCAGCAGAGGTCAGAGGTCCAGCTCGTCGACGAGCGCGAGAATCTCGTGGGCAAACGTCGTGCCTCATCCGCAGTGGCCGGCCTGCCGGGTGCCTCGTTGTGGCCGATGAACACTCGCGGCTCTGGGTCGTCGACCATCCGCATCAAGTACGTGTTGAGTACTGCTGCTCGGTGCTTCCCTCACCGAATAGCTCGGTCGGCTCATTTCACAGTGGCACTCGGTGCTCGATGCCGAAACAGCACTGGTCCTCGCGCAACCTCATGTTGGGGTGTCCGTCACTGGCCTCGCACCACGGCTGACAGGTGATCGGAGGCGGTGAGGGCCAGGTGTGCACGTTAATGCGGTCCGGCGCCATCATGATGCATGCTCCCTTCGGTTGGTCATCGATCCAGGCACAGTCCAAGCTCATCCGTGTGCCGGAGTCGTCCTGCTGTGTCTAGTCCCATCGCCCGTGAAACGCCATGTATGAGTCGATACGGTGTGGCGGATGTCTCAGCGCGCCAGGACGGCGTCCAGGTCGTAGGCGATGGGCCGGTCGACCTGCTCGCTCAAACAGGACTGCGGTTCGCGATCCGGGCGCCAGCGCAGGAAAGTCACCGTATGACGGAAGCGTGGGCCCTCCATCTGGTCGAACTTCACCTCGACCACCCGCTGCGGCCGCAACCTGACGAAGCTTGTGTCCTTGTTGGCGCTGAACCGGGAGCGGTCCGTTGAGCCTTTGACCGGATCCCCCTGGTCGTCGGTGACCACCAGAGGCGCGAACTCCTCAACCAGCTCCAGACGCCGGGCATCGGTGAACGCTGAGATCCCACCCACCGGGTAGAGGGTGCCATGCTCGTCATACAGACCCACCAGAACTGAGCCGACCCCACTTCCCGACTTGTGGACCCGGTAACCAATGACCACCGCCTCGGCAGTCCTGGAGTGCTTGATCTTGAACATGGCGCGCTTGCCCTGCTGGTACGGGGCGGCCAGGGCCTTGGCGACCACGCCGTCCAGGCCGGCACCTTCGAACCGCTCGAACCAGTCCCGGGCGATGACGGCATCGCTGGTAGTCCTGGTCAGGTGAATGGGAGCGTTAACCGGGAGGTTGGAGAGCACGGACTCCAGCCGCTGCCGGCGGGCGCCGAACGGCATGCCAGTCAGGTCGTCGTCGCCCAGGGCCAGAATGTCGAAGCAGATGAGCTCGGCGGGAGTCTCGGCGGCAAGGCGTCGGACCCGGGAGTCCGCTGGGTGGATGCGCTGGGACAGGCTCTCCCAATCGAGTCGCTGTGCGCCGGGCGGGCCTTTGCGGACGACGATCTCGGTGTCGATGGCGCATCGCTGCGGCAGATGTTCAAGGACCGCTCGAACCACTTCCGGGAAGTAGCGGGTCAGCGGTTTGGAGCCGCGACTGACCAGATCCACCTCGTCGCCGTCGCGCAGCACGATGCAGCGGAAGCCATCCCATTTCGGTTCATAAGCCAGGCCTCCCGCGACAGAGTCGGGGTCAGGCACCCCGACGACGGCCTTGGCGAGCATGGGCGAGACAGGGAGCGTGATGGGCAGGTCCACGGATGCATTCTGAACCTGCGACGATGCTTTGTGCCATCAAATCGTCGCGTTCCCCCAAAAAGTCTCGTCGCGGCCGGTGCGGTGAGCCTCGCCGCAGCCGCCTTGTCCGCGGCCGGAGCCGTCAGTGCTGCAACCTATTTCGCCCGCAGGGTGTTGACGCCGGATCGGCTGAGGCCGGACGACACGCAGATCCTGGCGATCGAGGACGACAGCGTGACCCTGGGGCTGACACCTGAGACAGAGCAACCCGGTCGATTCGGGTTTTGGTTCGACGGGGGTAGCGGCCACGCCAGAGTGGGCGCGGTCCTGGACCTGGATCAGAAGTCGGGCCGCGTCCGGCGGGTGCTCGAGGGCGTGGACGTCGGCGAGCTAGGCGTCGGCCCAGCTCGGTGGAACCAGTACTACTACAACGTCGGCAACCCCCAGGAGACGTTGGGACTACCGGCGCGTGACGTGCAGATCGAATCCGAGCTCGGGATGCTTGCGGCCTGGGAGGTGCCAGCGGACCCGCAGATGCCGGCGACCGGCGGTGCCACGGACCGTTGGGCGATCCTTGTCCACGGCAGGGGAGCGGAGCGGGGGGAGTGCCTCCGAGCGGTGCCAGTGCTTCATGACCTCGGTTTTACCGCTCTGATACCCATGTATCGCAACGACATCGGCGCCCCACCCAGCCCGGACGGCAGATACAGCCTGGGGCTTTCGGAGTGGCGCGATTGCGAGGCCGCACTCCTGCATGCGGTCGACGCGGGCGCACAGGAGATCGTCCTGTTCGGGTGGTCCATGGGCGGTGCGATCGTCCTGCAGACCCTGGATCGTTCGTGGCTCTCGGATCGGGTGAAAGCCGTCGTTCTGGACGCTCCCGTCATCGACTGGGCCGACGTGCTGCGTCACCACGGAGCGTTGAACAAGATCCCCGGCCCGATCGGAAGTCTGAGCCGTTCACTGATCGGCCATCGGTGGGCGCGCCGTCTCGTCGGCGTGCACGAGCCCATCGACGTGGCTCTGACGAACTGGGAGACCCGGGCGGGCGAGCTGAAGCACCGCACCCTGCTCATCCATTCCCTTGACGACGAGTTCGTTCCTGTGGGGCCGTCGATCTCCTTGGCCGCCAAGCGTCCTGACCTGGTTCGCTTCGAGCCCTGGAAGCGGGCACGACACACCAAGGAATGGAATGTCGACCCGGAGCGATGGGATGCCGTCGTGCGTGGGTTCCTGAGCGAGTAACCCGAGGCCTACTGAAGGGATGACGTTACTGAAGGGATCGAGGCCGGCTGGACGGTGCGATGTTCGATGTGTTTGTCGGCTGCCTGCTCCGGTGTCAGTGGCAGGACCCGCTGGACATGGATGCCGGGCAGGTGCACCGCGTCGGCATCGATCTCGCCCGGCTCGACCAGGTGCTCGACCTCCGCAATCGTGACCCGCCC
>Ga0208715_1000079_pt1 | contig 37331 bp, 37 predicted proteins | sample NGESurshal092012_3_FD_184473 | JGI IMG/M metagenome (GOLD analysis project Ga0208715, IMG submission 184473) | Arctic peat soil microbial communities from Barrow, Alaska - NGEE Surface sample 210 shallow-092012 (SPAdes) | ecosystem: Environmental > Terrestrial > Soil > Wetlands > Peat ... | reverse complement strand
GCCATGCGGTTCACCGGCTTGCCCGAGACCGGGTTCTTGTCCTCGCCGGCAAAAACAAAGCCGTGCTTCTCGTAGAAGCGGATGGCGCGGGCGTTGTCCTTATTGACCAGCAGCTCGAGGCCTTGCGGCGAAAGCCGCTTGGCCTCGTTGAGCAACGTGAGCGCAACGCCGGAACCCCAATATTCGGTCGCGACCACGATCTGATCGAGATACATCGTCTCGGGGTCGACGGTGACGAAACCGATGAGTGCGCCGTTGTCTTCCGCGACCACGACGCGCGCCACCGGCACCAGCTCCTTGCGCCAGCGTTCGCGCCACCAGGGAACGCGCTCGGTGAAATTGAGATGCGGATAATGCTTTTGCCAGGTGCGCCGCCACAGCTCGATCGCCGCGTCTTCGTCGGCGGCGCAGTAGGGGCGCAGGGTGATCTTGGCGCTCACCGTTCGGTCAGCTTGAACTCGATGCGGCGGTTGCGCCGGTAGGCGTCCTCGCTGGTACCGATCTCGATCGGCTGGAATTCGCCGAAGCCGGCGGCGACCAGCCGCTGCGGCGAGACGCCCTTGCCGACCAGGTATTGCACCACCGAAATCGCGCGCGCCGCCGACAGGTTCCAGTTCGACTTGAACACGCCGCCGGTGACCGGCCGCACGTCGGTGTGGCCATCGACGCGCAGCACCCAGGCGATATCGGTGGGGATTTGCTTCTCGAGTTCGACCAGCGCGCCCGCCACCTTGTCGAGCTCGGTGAGCGCCTCCGGCTTGAGATCGGCCTTGCCGGTGTCGAAGAACAGCTCCGATTGCAGCACGAAGCGGTCGCCGACCACGCGCATGTCGGGCCGATTGCCGAGGATTGCGCGCAGCTTGCCGAAGAAGTCGGAGCGGTACTTGGTCAGCTCCTGCACCTTCTGCGCCAGCGCCAGATTGAGCCGCTGGCCGAGATCGGCGATCTTGTTCTGCGCCTCCTTGTCCTTCTTCTCGGAGGCGTCGAGCGCCACCTCGATGGCGGCGAGCTGGCGGCGCAGCGCCGCGATCTGCTGGTTGAGGATCTCGACCTGCGCCAGCGCCCGGGAGGAGATTTTCTTCTCGCCTTCGAGCTGGCCGGTGAGTTCGGAGACCTTGCCCTGCGCCGCGGTGGCGCCCGCGCCGGCGCCCTCGGCCAGGTCCTTGAATTTGTCGCGATCGCTCGCGGCGGAAGCGAGAGAAGCCTGCAACTGCGCGAGCTGGTCTTCCAGATTGGCCTTGCCGGTCTTCTCCAGCGACAGCAGTTCGGTGAGCTGGGCGATCTGCGCGTTGAGGCGGGTCAGCGCGGTATCCTTGCCGGCGACTTCCTGCTGCAAATAGAATTGCACCACCACGAACACGGTCAGAATGAAAATGATGGACAGGATCAGCGTCGACAGCGCGTCGACGAAACCCGGCCAGTAGTTCATGCCGCTTTCGCCGCGGCGCGTTCGTGCAAGCGCCATGATTTAGGTCACCTGTCGACCTTCTCGCGCACCATGACTTCCAGCAGCTTCTTGATCTCGCGCTGCTGCTCGGCCTGGCTGTCGACCCAGTCGCGGATCATCTGCTGCTCGCTACGCATGTGATGCACCAGGCCCTGGATCGCCTCGGCCAGATTGGACATGGCGGTGGAGGCGCCCTTGCTGGTGCCGGCCTGATCGACCGCCTCGCGCAGGCGGTCGATGGCCGAACGCATCTCGCCGGTGCCGCCGCCGGCCACGATCGGTTCGGCGGCCTGGTCGTAAACGGTGGTGGAGAGCCAGTCTTCCAATTCGGTGTAGAAACGGTTCTGCGCCTGGCTCGATTGCAGGTCGAGGAAGCCGAGCACCAGCGAGCCGGCCAGACCGAACAGCGAGGACGAGAACGATATGCCCATGCCGCTGAGCGGCGCGGCGAGGCCCTCGCGCAGCGAGTCGAACATGCTGCCGGCATCGCCGCCGGCTTTCAGCCCCTGGATCACGCCGCCGACCGAACTCACGGTTTCGATCAGGCCCCAGAACGTGCCGAGCAGGCCGAGGAACACCAACAACCCGGTCATGTAGCGCAGGATATCGCGCGCCTCGTCGAGGCGGGTGGCGATCGAGTCGAGAATGCTGCGCATCAATTGCGCCGACATCGCCATGCGGCCGACGCGGCTGCCGAGGATCGCCGCCATCGGCGCCAGCAGCACCGGCGGCCGCTCGACCGCGAGGCCGGGATCGGCGAGGCGGAAATTATTGACCCAGGCGATTTCCGGATAGAGGCGGATCACCTGGCGCGCCGACAGCACGATGCCGATCAGCAAGACCCCGATGATCAGCGCGTTGAGGCCGGGATTGGCCATGAACGCCACTTCGATCTGCTTGTGCAGCAGGAAGGCGACCAGCCCGCCGAGCACGACGAACACCAGCATCCGGAACAGGAAGATGCGGGGCGATGACAGTTTGAGCGGATCGAGTTCTTTTGCCATGAGCTTCAAAAGTTAGCGCCGGCCGGGTCGGACCCACGCAATATGGCACAGACCCAGACCAAGGAAAAAGCAACTGTGCCGGTCCCCCAGCATAAATCGGCGGATTGAGTTTAAATTGCGGTCGGCTTCAACCCTTGCCGGCGTCTTTAAGCACGCTCAGCAGCTCTTTATGGATGGCGTCGTTGCCGGCGGCGACGTGGCTCTTGGCGAACATGTCGTCGCCGTCGTCGCAATCACTGACGAAACCGCCGGCCTCGCGCACCAGAATTAATCCGGCCGCGATATCCCAGGGCTTGATATCGCGCTCCCAATAGCCGTCGAGCCGGCCGGCGGCGACCCAGGCGAGGTCGAGCGCGGCGGCGCCGAAGCGGCGCAGGCCGGCGACGTGCTCCTGCATGGCGCCGGTCTCCTTGGCCGCCAGCGCGAGGTCGCCGCGGCCGATATGCGGCAGTCCGCAGGCGATCACGGAGTCGGCGAGGCGCTTGCGGCCGGCGACGCGGATGCGCTGCTCGTTCATGAACGCACCCTTGCCCTTCTCGGCGATGAACATCTCGTCGTTCGCCGGATTGTAGATCAGGCCGGCGATAATCGCGTGCTCGCGTTCGAGCGCGATCGAGATCGCGAATTGCGGAATGCCGTGCAGGAAATTGGTGGTGCCGTCGAGCGGATCGACGATCCAGCGATGCGACTTGTCGGCGCCCTCGCGTTGGCCTCCTTCCTCGCCAAGAAAGCCATAACCGGGCCGCGCCTTGCTCAGCTCGGCGAACAGCGTCTCCTCGGCGCGGCGGTCGGCGGACGAGACGAAATTGGCCGGGCCTTTGAGCGAGACCTGCAGCTTCTCCAGCTCGCCGAAATCGCGCTTGAGCGCGCGCGCGGTCTTGCGCGCGGCGGCGATCATGACGTTGAGCAAAGCGGAGTGGTGCATGCGCGTGGGGTCTGCCCGCGAAGGCGTGCGCCGTCAAGAGCGCGGCGGTAGCGTCGACAGCCACTTGTTGGCCGCCTTCTCGGCGGCGTCGCGCACCTGTTGCGTCTGCCTGCCGGCGAAGACGTCGAGATCGGGATCGCTGGACCCGCCCGTCTTGGCGACGATGTGCCATTTGATCGCCTCGGTGGCATCGGCCGGCACGCCGCGCCCGGCCATCAGAATGCGCGCCAGCCGGTCCTGCGCGATCGCGCTGCCGCGCCGCGCCGCGATCAGGAACAGCTTGGCGGCGGCGGCTTCGTTCTTGGCGATGCCGCTGCCGTTGAACTGGGCGATGGCGTACTCGACCATGGCGTCGACATTGCCGGCGACCGAGGCCAGCCCCATCAGGCGCGCGGCCTCGGACACGTCCTTCGGCACGCCGCGGCCTTCCTTGACCATGGTGGCCAGCGCGTATTGCGCTTCCGCGTTTCCGGCGTCGGCGGCCTGCCGGAACAGTTCGGCGGCGCGCGCGAAGTCCTGCGGGAACTGCTGGCCTTGCAGGTAGAGCAAGCCGAGATCGTAGGCGGCGGGCGCGTGACCGAGCTTGGCGGCGGCCGCCAGCAGGCGGGCGGCTTCGTCCGGGTTGCGCGGTCCGGCGCGGCCTTCGAGGTTGAACATCGCCAGCGCGAACATGGCGTCACGGTTGCCGTGCGCGGCGGCGAGCTTGTACCACTGCGTGGCCTTGCTGTCGTCGCGGCCGACGCCGAAGCCTTGCGCGTAGATTTCGCCGAGCAACGTCATGGCGGCGGGATCATTCTGCTGCGCGCGCTTGGTGGCCTCGGCGAGCGCGGTCAAATAATAGCCGCGCTGAAAGGCGCCATAGGCGAGGTCGAGATTGCCGGTGTCCGATTTGGCCGCGGCAGGCGGAACGGGCGGTGGCGTTTTTTTCGCAGGCTGCGCCAATGCTGGCGCGGCCAGGGCAGCGAGCGCACACAGCGCAACGATCGTGCTGCGCCGCCTCGCCGTCATGCCGCGCTCTCCGGCAGGCGCAGATGCCCGGCGGCGCGGGCCATCGTTTCGACGATCGCCTGCGGGTCGCGCCACAGCCAATCGCCGAGCGCGACGAAATCGGCGCCGGCCTTCGCCAGCGGCGCCACTTCCTCGTACGACGCGGCATAGGCGACGCAAGGGGCCTCGAACACCTCCGCCCACCAGGCGACGCGCTCCTCGATCGCGTCGAAACTCGGCCGTTCGCCGGCAGCGCCGGGCTCGCCGAACATTACGTAGTCGGCGCCCGCTTCGGCCGCGGCCATGGCGTCGTGGCGGGTGGTCAGGCCGCCGACGCCCACGATGCGTTCGGGCTTGAGAAGCTCCAGCGCGGCGGTGAACTCCGCAATGCCGGTCAAATGCGCGCCGTCGGCGCCGGCGCGCGCCACCAGGTCGGCGTGGCCGTCGAGCAGCAGCGCCGCGCCCTTGTCCTGGACGGCGGGGCTGAGCGTCTTGGCGCGGTTGATCTGCGTGCGCTCGTCACCCTCGGCCAGGCACAGCAGCACGGCGGCGACGTCACCGGCCGCCAGGGCCGCGGCAAGAGTCACGGAAAATGCTTGCGCGTCAGCGACCGGCGGCGTCACCAGATAGAGGCGCGGCGCCGGGCGCGGGTCGGCCTGTTTGGGTCGGGAAGTCTGAGGTCGGGAAATCATGGCCCCCGCATGGTAGCGCAATCGGGCGGAAGATTGACACGGGCGCCGGCAGGATGGCGCGGGAGCCTGCGCGCATGGACGCGCGGCGGCCTGCTCGCTAGCATTGCGTGCAAAGCCGCCGAACAAGGGCGGATCGCACAAAGCCTCGGGGAGAAAGCATGCTCAAACGCCTGCCGTTGCTGCTGCTATGCCTTGCCGCCGCGCCGGTCGCGCCCGCCACGGCGGCCGACTATCCTAGCCGCGCCATCAAGATGGTGGTGCCGTTCGCGCCCGGCGGCGGCACCGACGTGCTCGGCCGCATCATCGCCCAGCGTCTGGCCGAGCAATGGGGCCAGGCGGTGGTGGTCGAAAATCAGCCCGGCGCCTCCGGCGGCATCGGCACCAGAGCCGTCGCCAAAGCGGAGCCGGACGGCTACACGCTGCTGATGGCCTCGACCGGCGCGCTGATGGCGGCCTCCGCCGCGCTGGCGCCGGAAGGGCATTTCGACGTCAACAAATTTTTCGCACCGATCACCGTGGTGGCGGCGCCGCCTTATCTGCTGGTGGTCAATCCGAGCGTAAAAGCCGACTCGGTCGCCGAACTGATCAAGCTCGCAAGCGAAAAGCCGAAAGCGCTGTCGTTCGGATCGTCCGGCATCGGCGCCGCTTCGCATTTGTCGGGCGCCTTGTTCGAAAAGGATGCCAAGATCGAGATGCTGCACGTGCCCTACAAGGGAACCGGTCCGGCGGTCACCGATCTGCTGGGCGGCCGCATTGACATGATGTTCTCGCCCTCGACCACGGTGCAGGCGTTCGTCGCGGCCGGCAAACTCAAGGCGCTCGCCGTAACCGGCGCCAAGCGCTCGAAGTTTTTCCCGAAGGTCCCGACGGTGGCGGAAGGCGGCTTGCCCGGCTACGCGTCGGTCGGCTGGTTCGGCCTGCTGGCGCCGGCGCACACGCCGCCTGAGATCGTCGACAAGCTCAACAAGGCGGTGGTCGCGATCATGGCGACGCCGGACGTCAAGGACCACATGGCCAAGCTCGGCGCCGAGCCGGAGCCGCAGAGCCCGGAAGAGTTCGCCCGCTACATCAATGCCGACGTGGCGAAATGGAGCGCGCTGGTGAAGGAGCAGAACATTACGATTCCGGGGGCGGGGAAGTAATTAGTCTGTCATGGCCGGGCTTGTCCCGGCCATCTCGCTTAGGTGGGCAAGGCGTTTACGTCCCTAAGCGGGATCGCCGGGTCAAGCCCGGCGATGACAACTGATGGGGTTGTGCCGCATCCGGGGCACGCCGCCTCACTTCGGCATCGGGATCGGCCCCATGTCCTTCGGGACCTTGTAGCCCTTCTGCACGGCGGGGCGCGCGGCGATGCTCTCGTACCAGCGCCGCACGTTGGGATATTGCTTGAGATCGACGGTGTGCCATTCGAAGCGCGAGATCCACGGCCAGATCGCGATGTCGGCGATGGAATACTCGTCGGCGACGAAATCGCGCCCGGCGAGCCGCGTGTCGAGCACCTTGTAGAGCCGGTGCGTTTCCTTGAGATAGCGCTCCTCGGCGTAGGGCGCCTTGCCGGGATTATTTTTCACGAAGTGATGCACCTGGCCGATGATCGGACCGACGCCGCCCATCTGCCACATCAGCCATTCGATGGTGCGGTAACGGTCTTCGCCGGATTTCGGCAGCAGCTTGCCGGTTTTGTCGGCGAGATAGATCAGGATTGCGCCCGACTCCATCAGCGCCATGTCATTGTCGCGGTCGACGATCGCCGGGATGCGGTTGTTGGGCGCGATCTTGAGGAACGCGGGCGCGAACTGCTCATCCTTGGAAATATTGATGGCGTGCACGGTGTAGGGCAGGCCGAGCTCTTCCAGCGCGATGGACACCTTGCGGCCGTTCGGCGTCGTCCAGGTGTAGAGATCAATCACGGTTAGGTCCTTTGCGTTTCAATTCGTCAAGCCCGGCAATGACAAGTCACCTACGCCGCCTTCTTTTCCAGGTCGGCCTTCCATTGCCCCATGGCGGCGAGGCCATTCATCTTGGCGCGATGTGAAAAGGCGCGCTGGGCGGCGGCGACGTTTTCGCTCTTGCCGCGCCAGGTGGTCTGCGGCGCGTGCTGCAGCGCGCGGCCATAGGAGAAGGTGAGCGCCCACGGCAAGTTGCCGATTCGGTTCATCGCGTCGAGATGGGCGGTGGCCTCCTCGTCACTTTGCCCGCCGGACAGGAAGGCGATGCCCGGCACCGCCGCCGGCACGCAGGCTTTAAGAATCTTCACGCTGCGCGCGGCCACTTCTTCGACCGAGGCTTTGCTCCCGCTCTTCTTGCCCGGCACGATCATGTTGGGCTTGAGCACCATGCCCTCGAGCGCGACGCGGTTATGGTAGAGCTGCTGGAAGGTCTCCTTCAGCACCCATTCGGTGACCTTGAAGCAGCGCTCGATGTCGTGGCCGCCGTCCATCAGCACTTCCGGCTCGACGATCGGCACGATCTGCGCCGCCTGGCAAAGCGCGGCATAGCGCGCCAGCGCATGGGCATTGGCGTAGATGCAGGTGTGGGTCGGTATGCCGGCGCCGATGTCGATCACCGCCCGCCATTTGGCAAAGCGCGCGCCCTGCGCGTAATATTTCGGCAGCCGGTCGGCGAGCTTGTCGAGGCCGATGGTCACCACTTCGCCCGGGCAGTTTGGCAGCGGCTTGCTGCCTTCGTCGACCTTGATGCCGGGGATCGCGCCAGCCTTTTTGATTATGTCGACCAGCGGCGTGCCGTCCTTGCCCTTCTGCCAGATGGTCTCGTCGTACAGGATGACGCCGGAGATGTGCTTCATGCCGTCGCCTGAGCGGAACAGCATCTCGCGGTAGTCGCGGCGGACGTCCTCGGTCGATTCCACACCGATGGCGTCGAAACGCTTCTTGATGGTGCCGGAAGATTCGTCGGCGGCCAAGATGCCTCGGCCTGGCGCCACCATGGCCAGCGCCACTTTGTTCAATTCATCGAGATTCATCGTTGTCTCCCGTCTAGCTCGTCATTTTATTCTAAGCACCTCGACCCCCGGCAGGGGCTTGCCTTCCAGCCATTCCAGAAAGGCGCCGCCGGCGGTCGAGACATAAGTCAGCCGGTCGGTTACGCCCGCCGCATTGAGCGCGGCCACGGTGTCGCCGCCGCCCGCCACCGAGACAAGTTTTCCGGCCGCAGTCAGTTCCGCCACCGCTTCCGCCACTTCGACAGTGCCGTTGTCGAACGGTTCCAGCTCGAAGGCGCCGAACGGCCCGTTCCACACCAGCGTCTTCGAGCGCGCCAGCACCGAGACCACCTGCTCGACGCTGCGCGGGCCGATATCCAGGATCATGTCGCGCTCGCCGACCTTATCGATGTCGACCACGCGCGAGGGCGCATGCGCCTCGAATTTTTCCGCCACCACCGCGTCGACCGGCAGCACGATTTCGCGCTTGCTCGCTTTGGCCGCGGCCATGATCTTTTGCGCGGTGGCGGCCAGGTCAGCCTCGGCAAGGCTTTTCCCAATACTTTTGCCGAGGCCAAGCAAGAAAGTATTGGCCATGGCGCCGCCGATGATCAGCACGTCGACTTTTTCGAGCAGATGGCCGAGCAGATCGAGCTTGGTGGAAATCTTGGCGCCGCCAACGATGGCCGTGAGCGGGTGCGCCGGCTTGTCGAGCACTTTCTCGAAGGCCTCCAATTCGGCCTGCAACGTGCGTCCGGCATAGGCCGGCAGAACGTGCCCCAAACCCTCGGTCGAGGCATGCGCGCGATGCGCGGCCGAGAACGCGTCGTTGACCCAGATGTCGCCGAGCTTGGCGAGCGACGCGACGAAGGCTGGATCGTTTTTTTCCTCGCCCGGATAGAAGCGCGTGTTCTCCAGGCAGACGATGTCGCCTTGCTTCATCGCCGCCACCGCGCGCTCAGCGGTCTCGCCGATGCAGTCGTCGACGAATTTCACCGGCCGCTTGAGGATATGGGCGACCTCAGCGGCCACCGGCTTGAGCGATTGCTTAGGGTCGCGCCCCTTCGGGCGGCCGAAATGCGAGAGCAGGATCACCTTGGCGCCCTTGTCGGCGACCTCGGTGATCGCGTGCGCCATGCGCTCGATGCGGGTGGAGTCGGTGACCACGCCGTTCTCCACCGGCACGTTGAGATCGACGCGCACCAGCACGCGTTTGCCCTTCACGTCGACGTGGTCGAGGGTGCGGAACGCGCTCATGGTTTGCTCGAGCCAGCGCGGCGTTAGATCAACTTGCCCATCGCCACGGCGGTATCCGCCATGCGGTTGGAGAAGCCCCATTCGTTGTCGTACCACGCCATCACGCGCACCAGCGTGCCGTCCATCACCTTGGTCTGGTCCATGTGGAAGACCGAGGAATGCGGATCGTGGTTGAAATCGATTGAGACGTTGGGCGCCGTGGTGTAGCCGAGGATGCCCTTGAGCTGCTGCTCGGCCGCGCGCTTGATCGCGCCATTGACCTCGTCCTTGCTGGTGGCGCGCTTGGCGATAAATTTGAAATCGATCATGGAGACGTTCGGCACCGGCACGCGGATCGCCACGCCGTCGAGCTTGCCGTTGAGTTCCGGCAGCACCAGCCCGACCGCCTTGGCGGCGCCGGTCGAGGTCGGGATCATCGACAGCGCAGCCGCGCGCCCGCGATAGAGATCCTTGTGCATGGTGTCGAGCACCGGCTGGTCGCCGGTATAAGCGTGGATCGTCGTCATGAAGCCCTTGTCGATGCCGATGGCGTCGTTGAGCACCTTGGCGACCGGGGCGAGGCAGTTGGTGGTGCAGGAAGCGTTGGAGACGACCTTGTGATCCTTGGTCAGCTTGTCGTGGTTGACGCCATAGACCACGGTCAAGTCGGCGCCGTCGGCGGGCGCCGACACCAGCACGCGCTTGGCGCCGGCCGTGAGATGCATCGAGGCCTTGTCCTTGGCGGTGAAGATGCCGGTGCATTCCATCGCGATGTCGATGCCGAGATCCTTCCACGGCAGCGTGGTCGGGTCCTTGATGGCGGTGACCTTGATGGCGCCGTTGCCGACGCTGATCGTGTCGCCTTTGACCGTCACTGTGCCGGGGAAGCGGCCGTGCACGCTGTCGAAGCGCAGTAGGTGCGCATTGGTTTCGACCGGCGCGAGATCGTTGATGGCGACGATTTCGATGTCGGTGCGCTCGGCTTCGGCGATGGCGCGCAGGATATTGCGGCCGATGCGGCCGAACCCATTGATGGCAACCCGGATAGTCATTGCAGTCGCTCCCGGCTCATTTAACTTGTCTTGCAACCTGTCATGGCCGCAATCGGCCACGACGCGTATTGACCCAAATCAACTTTTCTCAAGCTTGCGCGCGGCCGCATCGGCGACCGCCTCTGCGGTAACGCCAAAATGCTTGTAAAGGTCCTTGTAAGGCGCGCTGGCGCCGAAACCGGTCATACCCACGAAGACGCCGTCGGAACCGATGATGGCGTCCCAGCCCTGGCGCACGGCGGCTTCCACGCCGACCTTGACCGGTGCGGAGCCGATCACAGCGCGGCGCGCGCTGTCCTTCGCCTCCAGCAGCAGTTCGAAGCAGGGCACCGACACCACGCGCGCCGAAATGCCGCGTGCGGCCAGCAGCTTTTTCGCCTCCACCGCGATCGCGACTTCCGAGCCGGTGGCGAAGATCGATACGTCGGCTTTGCCGTCGGCCGCCGCGATCTCGTAGGCGCCTGCGGCGCAACGGTTGCTCGTGAGGAAATTCTGGCTGAGCTGCGGCAGGTTCTGCCGCGTGAGTGCCAGCACGCTCGGGCGATGGCGCGCTTGCAGCGCGAGCTGCCAGCACTCGGCCGTCTCCACCGCGTCGCAGGGGCGGAAAACGAGAAGATTGGGAATCGCGCGCAGCGCGGCCAGGTGCTCGACCGGCTGATGCGTCGGGCCGTCCTCGCCCAGCCCGATGGAGTCATGCGTCATGATGTGGATGACGCGCACGCCCATCAGCGCGGCCAGTCTTATGGCGGGACGACAATAATCGGAGAACACCAGGAACGTGCCGGAATAGGGGATGATGCCGCCATGCAGCGCCATGCCGTTCATGGCGGCGGCCATGCCGTGTTCGCGCACGCCGTAGTGGATGAAACGGCCGGCGTAATCGGCCGCGCTCATCGCCGTCATCGATTTGGTGCGCGTGTTGTTGGAGCCGGTGAGATCGGCCGAGCCGCCGATCATTTCCGGCAATGCCGGGATCAGGCTCTCGAGTGCGAATTCGCAAGCCGTGCGGGTGGCGATGTCCTTCGGCGTGGCGGCGAGGCTCTGCTTGACCGCACGCACCGCGTCGGAAAACGCCGGCTTCGGCAGGTCGCCTTTCATGCGGCGCTCGAATTCGGCGCGCTTTCCAGCATCGAGCGCGGCGAGGCGCTTGCTCCAGTCGGCATGCGCGCCCTTCGATCGCTCGCCGGCCTTGCGCCAAGCGGACAGAATGTCGGCGGGAATGTCGAATGGCGCGTGGCTCCAGCCCAGCTTCTCGCGCGCGCCTTTGATCTCGTCGGCGCCGAGCGGCGAACCATGCGATGACGCCTTGCCGGCTTTGGTCGGCGCGCCGAAGCCGATGGTGGTCTTGCACGCGATCAGCACCGGCTTGTCGGACGATTGCGCTTTCTCCAGCGCCGCGGCGATGGCTGCGGGATCGTGTCCGTCAACGCGCGAGGCGGTCCAGCCGGCGGCCTCGAAGCGTTTCACCTGATCGACGTTGTCGGTGAGCGACAAGGCGCCGTCGATGGAAATGCCGTTGTCGTCGAACAGCACGATCAGCCGGTTGAGCTTCAGGTGACCGGCGAGCGCGATGGCTTCCTGGCTGATGCCTTCCATCAGGTCGCCATCGGAGGCGAGCACGTAAGTCTTGTGATCGACCACGTCGGCGCCGAACTCGGCGGCGAGATGCCGCTCCGCGATCGCCATGCCGACCGCGTTGGCGAGCCCTTGCCCGAGCGGGCCGGTGGTGGTCTCCACGCCGGGCGTGTGGCCGTATTCCGGATGACCGGCGGTGATCGAGCCGAGCTGGCGGAAGCGCTTGATCTGATCGAGCGTCATCGCCGGATAGCCGGTGAGATAGAGCAGCGCGTAGATCAGCATCGAGCCGTGGCCGGCAGAGAGCACGAAGCGGTCGCGGTCGGGCCAGGCCGGATCGGCGGGATCGAATTTCAAAAAGCGCGTAAACAGGACGGTCGCCACGTCGGCGGCGCCCATGGGCAGGCCGGGATGGCCGGATTTCGCCTGTTCTACGGCGTCCATCGCCAGCGCTCGGATGGCATTGGCCATGCTGGTAAGGGCGACGGCGGAACTAGCGGCCGCTTGCTCGCGGCGCGCTGTGGGCGCCACGGCGGCCGTCGGCGAAGCGTTTGCACTCATGGAAATGGCCTGTTTGCGTGGGGTGGATAGCATGTGAGGCCCTTGAGTCAATGTGACGGCGCCACCGCCGGGCAGCCATGCACAGGCGCTCGAAAACATCGGGGTAAATCGCTCGCCAAGCGTTGACGGCAGGATCGCGCGGCACGTAAGCTTCTTCGCCTAAATCTTTGCCCCCGCAAGAGTTTTTGAGCGCGGATGATGGCGATGCCCGACCAAAGCGCGATCGATAGCGCGGTGAAGCGTCTGGCGCTGGCGTTGGATTCGCTTGATGCCGCGGTCGAGCGCCGACGCGAGGCCGACCGCAGCGAGGAGGGGCTGGCGAGCCAGCTCCACGCGCTGGGCGTCGACCGCACCCGGCTTGCCGCCGCGCTCGACGGTGAAGCCGCGCGCTCGCGCCGGCTGGAGACCAGCAACCGCGAGATCGCGCAGCGGCTGGACGCGGCCATCGCCAGCATCCAGTCGGTGCTGGACACTAACGAGTAGCGCATGATCCCGAAAAGTGGGAACCGGTTTTCGGACAAGATCATGCGCAAGGAAAAATGATATGGCGCAGGTGAACGCAACGATTGCCGGCCGCCAATATCGTCTTGCCTGCGAGGACGGGCAGGAGGAGCATCTGCTTGCGCTTGCCAAGGATCTCGACGGGCGGATCGAGGAACTGCGCAAGAAATTCGGCGAGATCGGCGACACAAGGCTCACGGTGATGGCGGCGCTGATGGTGGCCGACGAATTGGCGGAAGCCACGCGCAAGATCCGCCGCCTGGAGGAAGAGGGCAACGCGCTGCAGGATGCCCGTATAGTCGCCGCCGACCGCGCCAAGGCGGCCTCGAGCGCGGTGGTTAACGCCTTCAACTCGGCGGCCGAGCGGATCGAGGGCATCACCAAGAAGCTCAATCAGAGCCTCGGCAACGGCGTGGCGATCGGGTAACGCCTTGATGCTGGATGCCAAAGAGATCGACGCGCGTATTCGAGGCAGCTTCGCGCGTCAGACGATCATGACGACGTTGGGCGCGGAGATCGCCGCCGTGCGCGCGGGCGAAGTAGAGATTGTGCTGCCCTTCTCGGACAGAATCCTTCAGCAGCATGAATTCATCCACGCCGGCGCCGTTGCGACCATCGCCGACAGCGCCTGCGGCTATGCGGCGCTGACCGTCATGCCGCGCGATGCGGCCGTGCTGACCACCGAGTTCAAGATCAACCTGTTGGCGCCGGCCAAGGGCGAGCGGCTGCGCGCGGTCGGCCGCGTCGTTCGCAGCGGAAAGAAGCTGGTAATCACGCTCGGCGAAGTGTTTGCGGAGGAGGGCGGCGCCCGCAAACAGGTTGCGCTCATCACCGCGACGATGATGGTGGTCGAGACCGGCACCGGCTTGCGCGATTGAGTTCCTTCTTACCTCTCCCATAGAGAGAGGTCGACCGCCGAGCGCAGTGAAGGCGGGCGGGTGAGGGGTTAGAGCGTATCGTGAGGCTATAACCCCTCACCCGGCTCGCCATAGCGCGTCGAAGACGCGCGTAAACGCGCTTATGGCTCGCCGACCTCTCCCTATGGGAGAGGTGAAGTGCGTGGTGGCGCTTGCCCTCGCGACTCACTACATTCCCCAGGCGGGGCTGTGGGGCGCGTCTGGAGACAATTCCCCGGGGCCTTACGATCCTATCGGGAGCTGTCCCTGGCCGGGCTCGTGGGCTCGGTCACATGGCGCCCACCTACAACAGTAGGTTCCCGGGATCGCACTCCGACGGCCTTCGCGGCTCCGCACTTATATTGATGTCCGACGTAACCAAACCCGACCAGACGAAAGCTGCGCTGCGCGCCACAGCCATGGCGCGGCGCGACGCATTGCCGGCAGCGGAGCGCGCTGCGGCGGCGGCGGCGATCGCAGAGCGCGCGTTTCCGGTACCGGTTGCGGCCGGCACCATCGTCTCCGGCTTCATGCCGATGAAGGCGAAGTCGGAGATCAATCCCATCCCGCTGCTGCGCAAGCTCGCCGATGCCGGCGCCAGCCTCGCGCTGCCGGCCATCGCCGGGCGCGGGTACCCGCTGATCATGCGCGCCTGGAGATTCGGCGCGCCACTGGCGTCGGGCCAATGGGGCATCTTCGAGCCGACGCCGGAGGCGCCCGAGGTGGTGCCCGACATTGTCATCGTTCCGCTCGCCGCCTTCGACCGCCATGGCCACCGCATCGGCTACGGCGCCGGCTATTACGACCTGACCATCAACGCCCTGCGAGCGCAGAAGAAGGTCATCGCCATCGGCATCGCTTTCGCGGCGCAGGAAATCCCCAAGGTGCCCGCCACGGAGCGCGACGCGCGCCTCGATCTCGTGCTAACGGAGCGCGAGATCATCGATTTCCGTGGAACCTGACGTTATGCGCATTCTTTTCATCGGCGACGTGATCGGCCGCTCCGGGCGCACCATCGTCAATGCGCGGCTGCCGGGCCTGATCGCCGAATGGAAGCTCGACCTGGTCGTGGTCAATGGCGAGAACTCGGCCGGCGGCTTCGGCATCACGGAAGTCATCTACAACGAGCTGATCGACGCCGGCGCCGACGCAGTCACGCTCGGCAATCACGCCTGGGATCAGCGTGAGGCGCTGGTGTTCATCGAGCGCGCGCCGCGCCTGATCCGCCCGGTCAACTATCCCAAGGGCACGCCCGGCCGCGGCGCCGCGCTGGTCGAGACCAAGAACGGCAAGCACGCGCTGGTGATCAACGCCATGGGCCGCGTGTTCATGGACGCGCTCGACGATCCGTTCGCCGCGGTCGAGCGCGAGCTTGCCGCCTGCGCGCTTAAAGTCAGCGCCGACGCCATCGTGCTCGACATGCATTGCGAGGCGACCAGCGAGAAACAGTCGATGGGGTATTTCGTCGACGGCCGGGTCAGCCTGATGGTCGGCACCCATACCCATTGTCCCACCGCCGATCATCGCATCATGCCGGGGCGCACCGCCTTCGTGTCGGACGTCGGCATGACCGGGGATTTCGAATCGGTCATTGGCATGACCAAGGACGAGCCGCTCAACCGCTTCCTGCGCAAGGTGCCGGGCGGCAAATTCGAGCCGGCGAGCGGCCCGGCCACGCTGTGCGCCATCGCGGTCGAAACCGACGATGCCAGCGGGCTCGCCAGCAAGGTCGGCGCCGTCCGCCTCGGCGGCATCCTGGAAGAAGCGCGACCGAAATTCTGGGAGTGACTTCTTTCCCTCCCCGCGCCTTCGCGGGGGATGGAAAGGATTAGTTGACCGCGACTCGCCGCGGTGATTCTTTAGCTGTGGTGATTCGCCGGTTTGTGCCCATGTCCGGCATCGCGACTCGGCACGGCGGGAATGACCTTAAACGTCAATCGCAATCTGGCGCTGGAGACCACACCCGACTTCGCGCCGGGCGTCACGCTCGCGACCGACGCGCGGGCGGAACTCGCCGCCCAATTCATCCCGGCCGGCTCGCGCGTGCTCGATCTCAGCGGTGCGACGACGCTGCAACGCTTGCTGCCGACCGGTTGCAGCTATCAGGGCATCGTCAACGATTTCAACGCCGACGACTTCCCGACCCAGGCCGCCGCCCATTCTGACATCATTGTTATGCTCGGCGCGCTCGAACGCATCGCCGACGTGGAGAACCTGTTCACCCATCTGCGCTTCTGCAAGCAGGACGTGATCCTGAGCTATCGTGCGACCGATCTGGCCGGGGGCGGCGACCGCGCCGGCTTCGCCAACGCGTTGAGCTTCTACGATCTCGCGCTGTTGTTCGATCGCTACGGCTTCCGCATCGAATGCAGCGCGCCGATCGACGCCGGCCAGGTGCTGATGCGGCTAACGCCGACCGAGCGGCTCAAGCCGGTCGTGGCTTGCAGCGTCGCGGTGATCTCCGATGGCGACATCGGCACGTTCGGCGGCCGGCTCGGCTATCAGACGATCAACGCGCTGCTGCCGGGTGAGGCAGAGGTGCATCATTTGAGCTTCGGCACGCTGCATGAGGCGCGCGACAAATACGACCTGGTGGTGCTCGGCACCGGCGGCGGCATGTTCCTGCCGTTGCTCGGCGACGATGTGCTCGACATCGTTTCGCGCGGCAAGGCGGCGATCGGAATTTTCGGCACGCAATACCGCGAGTTGATCCCGCGCGTGGGCCTCGAGCGGCTGGTCGAGCGGCTCGATACCTGGTTCGCGCGCTACGAGGACGACGTGCTGATGTATGGGCACGGCCGCAGCAATGTGACGCATCTGGGCGACTGGCTGATCGACCAGTTTCCGATGAACACGTCCACCTTGGACGAACCTTTGCAGATCGTCGACGAGATCCGGCCGGACCACGCGCTCGACCGCGCCATCCAGGTCATCCAGTGCCACAGACAAGTCTATTCGGCGCGCCTGCATCCGCTGCTCTGCGCGCTCACGTCGGCCGAGCGCGCCGCCTATGCCGAGCAGCCGTCGGAGCAGATGCCGGGCATCGTTTCGGGCGAATTCCGCAGTATGCTGATCGATATTTTCGGCCGCAGCTATCCGGAAAAACAGTTCTTTATGGTCGATCGCGACGCGGTCCGGCGCTACAAGGCGCGCGTCCACCGCAACGTGGCACGTGTCGCCGAGCGGATCGACGCCATCCTGCGCAATGTGGCGGTGGCCAGCGCATGATCCCGAAAAGTGGGAACCGGCTTTCGGATAAGATCATGCGCAAGCAAAAATGTTAGGGTCGCTACCGATTATCTGATATTTATTTTCCCGCGCGCCCAGCCTATAACCCCGCCGGCATCAACCTCATTGCAGTTCGAGTCATGGCTGGTCATTCCCAATTCAAGAACATCATGCACCGCAAGGGGCGCCAGGATAAGGTGCGCTCCAAGCTGTTCGGCAAGCTGGCGCGCGAGATCACGGTGTCGGCCAAGATCGGGATGCCCGACCCGGCGTTCAATCCGCGCCTGCGCGCCGCCATCCTGGCCGCCCGCGCCGAGAACATGCCGAAGGACAATATCGAGCGCGCCGTCAAAAAGGCGTCCGGCAACGACGCCGAAAGCTATGACGAAATCCGCTACGAGGGCTACGGGCCGGGTGGGGTGGCGGTGATCGTCGAGGCGCTCACCGACAATCACAACCGCACCGCCGGCGAGGTGCGCGCCACTTTCACCAAGAACGGCGGCAATTTGGCCACGACCGGCGCGGTGTCGTTCATGTTCAATCATGTCGGCGTGGTCGAGTTCGACGCCAAGGCCGCCAGCGCTGATGCGATGCTGGACGCCGCGATCGAAGCCGGCGCCGAGGACGTGGCGTCGAACGAGGACGGCCATCAGATCTTCACCACGCCGGAAAGCTTGCGCGAGGTGGCGAAAGCGCTGGAAGTGAAATTCGGCGAGCCGCGCAAAGCCGCGCTGCTGTGGAAGCCGCAGAACACCGTGGCACTCGATGACGAGGCCGGCGAGAAGATGCTAAAGCTGATCGAGTTGCTCGACGACAATGAAGACGTGCAGAATGTCTACGCGAATTTCGAAGTGTCCGACGCGCTGGTGGCGAAGATGAGCGCGTAGCGCATGATCCCGAAAAGCATGCCTTCGGACTTGATCCGATGGTGGGAACCGGTTTTCGGATAAGATCATGCGCAAGAAAATATGCTGATCAGACTCTAACTCACGGCGAACAGCGCGAGCGCGGCGCCGGCCACCAACAGACCGGCGCGTTTTCTCAAATCCAGAGTTTCGCGAAACATCGCTGCGCCCAGCAGCGCGGTGAACACGAAGCTCATTTGCGCCACCGGCACCAGCACGCTGGCCGGGCCACGCGCCAGCCCGTGCATCAGCAGCACGAAGGCGACCGCCAGCGCGACGGCGGCGAGCGTGGAATACCGCCAGGCTCCGGGGGTAAGGCGAAAGTGTCGCTCGCGCAGCCATCCGAACAGCGTCGCCGTCGAGCAGAACGCCCAGGCCTGCGCCGCGACCATGGTTTCCGGCAGCGCGCCTTGTTGCAGGCCGACCTTGTAGAACAAGTTGGCGAGACCCATCGCGACGGTTGCGATCAGCACGTGGGTTAATGAACTTAAATTTGGACGGCCTCGCCTCGCGCCCGGCTCGGCGAGCAGCAGCCACACCGCGCCGAGCGCGCAGACGAGCGCCGCGAGCTTCGTCATCGTTAGCGTCTCACCCAGCAGCACGATCGCCAGGGCGGCGGTGATCGTGAAGTTCAGCCGGAAGATCGGCGCATTGGTGCTCACCGCGCCCTCCTGCAGGCTGCGGGCGAAATTGGTGAAGGCAATGAGCGCGAACAATCCGGCCAGCGAACCCCACAGCGCCGACAAGTGCGGATCGAGCGTGCCGGTGAGCCAGGCATAGAGTGTGATGCCGGGACAGAACACCCAGGCCTGCAGCATGACGAACTGGCTGGCCTCGATGCCGGCCGCCGCCGCGCGTTTGTAGATGAGATCGCCGGCACCGAAGCAGAGCATGGCGCCGAGCGCGAAGCCGAGACCGGGTGTCATGCGATTTCACTCACCTCAGCGCGTCGAATACCGGCAGGCTCACCAGTGCCGCCAAGGCGATGATCAGATAGGCGGCGCGGCGGTAGAGCGCGTCGCTGGAGCCGTGAAACCAATACGCGCCGCCGGCCATGGCGACCGCGAACGGCAATCCCAGCAGCAAGGACAAAACGATCGCCTGCGCGCTGAACAAGCCGCTGAAGAAATACATGACCATCGACAGCGCGCCCTGCATGATGAAATAGACCATGATGTTGGCGCGCACCGTCACCGCATTGTTGGTTCCGCCCAGCCAGAACACCAGCAAAGGCGGGGCGCCGATCTGCACGGCGCCGCCGCCAAAGCCGGCGAGCGCGCCGACGCCGAACGAGGCGGCGAGCGTCGGGCGGCCGTGATAGCGCCAGCCGGCGGCCAGCGCCACCAGCGCGGCCAGCACCAAACCCGCGATGAACCAACGCAAGCTCAGCGGATCGACCCACAGCAGCGCCAGCACGCCGATCGGCAGCGTCACGACGCCGCCGATCGTAACCGGGGTCACTTCGCGCCAATTGCACTGCGGCATGGCGTGCAGGGCGAACGGCAGGCTGCAAATCGTGTCGATCAGCAGCAGCGTCGGCGCGGCCAGGCGCGGGCTGTACACCGCCGCGATCAGCGGCATGTAGATCAGCGCCGAGCCGAAGCCGGAAAATCCGCGCACCAGGCCGGACAGAGCGGCAATGCCGATGGCGATGGGGAACCGCGGGTCGGCGACGGCGTCCTGGAACAATGAAAGCGTTTGCGGATCGATCATGGGGGCGTGGCTTTGGCGGGCCAGGGTTCATTAGCAGTCCTGGGGGCCTTTGGGTGACCCGTTCTGTCCGAACGGTCGGCTTCTGGTCGGAAGGCAGACTTGGGGCTATCAACGGGCCATGGTCGGGCATCCGATTCGCATTCTCGGCATCGATCCCGGGCTCCGCCGTACCGGCTGGGGCCTGGTCGAGGCTGACGGCAACCGGCTGATCTACGTGGCCTGCGGATCGGTCGAGACCAGCGAGCGGGCCGCGCTCGGCGCCCGGCTGGTGGTCATCCATGACGGGCTTTGCCGGGTGATCGAGCAATACCGCCCGCACGAGGCGGCGGTGGAGGCGACCTTCGTCAACGCCAATGCGGTGGCGACGCTTAAGCTCGGCCAGGCGCGCGGCATCGCCATGCTGGTGCCGGCCAGAGCCGGGCTGCCGGTGGCGGAATACGCGCCCAATCTGGTGAAGAAATCAATCGTCGGCTCTGGCCATGCCGAAAAGACGCAGATCCGTATGATGATCGGCGTGCTGCTGCCGAAAGCCGATCCGCAGAGCGAGGATGCCGCCGACGCGCTGGCGATCGCCGTGTGTCATGCGCATCACCGGACCAGCGCGGTGCTGAGGGCGGCGGCGTCATGATCGGCAAGCGCATATGATTGGAAAACTTCGGGGCACCGTCGACAGCTACGGCGCGGATTACATCATCCTCGACGTCGGCGGCGTCGGCTACCAGGTGCATTGCTCGCCGCGCACGTTGCAATCGCTGCCGGCGACGGGCGAAGCCGCCACGCTGTCGATCGAGACTTACGTGCGCGAGGACCAGATCAAGCTGTTCGGCTTTGTCAGCGACAGCGAGCGCGAATGGTTCCGCCTGCTGCAGACGGTGCAGGGCGTCGGCGCCAAGGTGGCGCTCTCGGTGCTCGGCACGCTGAAAGTATCCGAACTCGCGTCGGCTATTGTCATGCGCGACAAAGCGACGGTGTCGCGCGCGCCCGGCGTCGGCGCAAAAGTGGCCGAGCGCATCGTCACCGAGCTCAAGGACAAGGTGCCGGCCTTCGCGGACGTCGATCCGGCGTTCGTGCATCTGGCCGGCGCGCTCGACGAGAAGCGCGCGCCGCGGCCGGTGATGGATGCGGTCTCCGCGCTGGTCAATCTCGGCTACGGCCAGCCGCAGGCGGCCGCCGCCATCGCCGCCGCGACGCGCAACGCGGGCGAGGGCGCCGATGTAGCGACCTTGATCCGGCAGGGGCTGAGGGAGTTGGCGAAATGAACACCCCGCGCCGCTTGGTCACGCCCGAGACCCGCGCTGACGACGCCGATGTCTCGCTGCGCCCGCAGCGCCTTTCCGAATTCATCGGCCAGGAAAAGGCGCGCGCCAATCTCGGCGTGTTCATCGAGGCCGCGCGCGCGCGCAAGGAGGCGCTCGACCATGTACTGTTCGTCGGCCCGCCCGGCCTCGGCAAGACCACGCTGGCGCAGATCGTCGCGCGCGAACTGGGGGTGAATTTTCGCGCCACCTCCGGGCCGGTGATCGCCAAGGCCGGCGATCTCGCCGCGCTGGTCACTAATCTGGAAGCGCGCGACGTGCTGTTCATCGACGAGATCCACCGGCTCAATCCGGCGGTGGAAGAAATCCTTTATCCGGCCATGGAGGACTTCCAACTCGATCTCATCATCGGCGAGGGGCCGGCGGCTCGCTCGGTGAAGGTCCCATTGCAACCGTTCACGCTTGTGGGCGCCACCACGCGCGCCGGCCTGCTGACCAATCCGCTGCGCGACCGCTTCGGCATTCCGGTGCGGCTGAATTTCTATTCGGAAGGCGAGCTGGAAGAGATTGTCAATCGCGGCGCCCGCGTACTGGGCATCGGCATGACGGCGGACGGCGCCAACGAGATCGCGCGCCGCGCGCGCGGCACGCCGCGTATCGCCGGGCGTCTGTTGCGCCGGGTGCGCGACTTCGCCCATGTGGATGGTGCCAAGGCGATCGACCGCAAGGTCGCCGACAACGCGCTCCGTGAGCTGGAAGTCGATGCCGCCGGGCTCGACGCCATGGACCGGCGTTACCTCATGACCATCGCGGAGAGTTATGGCGGCGGCCCGGTCGGCGTCGACACCATGGCGGCCGCATTGAGCGAGCCACGCGACGCCATCGAGGACATCATCGAGCCGTTCCTGATCCAGAAGGGTCTGCTGCAACGCACGCCGCGCGGGCGGCTGCTCACCTCGGCCGCGTTCAAGCATCTCGGCCTGCAGGAGCCTGCGCGCGACCCGAGCCAATTCGGGTTGTTTGGGCAAGAAGAAGAGGACTGACACGGTGTCGAGCGCAAGCGCCCTCGACGGCGAAATTCGCGACGGCCGGCATTTGCAGCCGGTGCGCGTCTACTACGAGGACACTGATTTTTCCGGCGTGGTCTATCACGCCAGCTACCTGCGTTTCATGGAGCGCGGCCGCACCAACTATTTGCGCCTGATCGGCGCCGATCATCGCGCTATGTTCGAGGCGGCTGAGAAGGAGGCGCCGGGCTTCTCATTCGTCGTGCGCCACATGAGCATCGATTTCCGCAAGCCCGCGCATATGGACGACGTGCTCGACATCGTCACCGTGCCCGAGGAGGTGAAGGGTGCCTCCGTCACGCTGCACCAGCAGGTGATGCGCGGCGACGAGTTGATCGTGGAGGCGCATGTGCAGGTTGCCTTCGTGTCCGGCGGGCGCGCGCGGCCGATCCCCAAGCCGCTGCGGATTGCCATGCGCGCGGATCAGGAGAGCCTGGGCTCCGGGGCGGAACCGGCCCGCTAACCAATTATTAACCACAATCAGCGCTGTTTAGTGGGCTTATGATGGGCCTCGCGCCCTAGTTTGGCCATTTGGCGGGGATTTCGTTTAGCTCTGCCTGTTTGACCTCGGACAGAGCAAAGGACGTGCCCATGAATCCTGCCGATGTGGCACAGTCGGTGCTCCCGCTCACCTCTTCCGACCTCTCGCTGTTCACGCTGTTCTGGCACGCCCATTGGATCGTCAAGGCGGTCATGGTCGGGCTGCTGGTGTGTTCGGTCTGGGTCTGGGCGATCGCGATCGACAAGACCGTGCTCTATACGCGCAGCAAGCGCGCCATGGACCGTTTCGAGCAGGCGTTCTGGTCCGGCCAGTCGCTGGAGGAGCTCTACCGCTCGCTGTCCTCGAAGCCGACTCACTCGATGGCCGCGCTGTTCGTGGCGGCGATGCGGGAATGGAAGCGCAGCTTCGAGGGCCAAGCGCGCTCGTTCGCCGGCTTGCAGATGCGGATCGAGAAGGTGATGGAGGTGACCATCGCGCGCGAGGTCGAGCGGCTGGAACGCCGGCTGTTAGTCTTGGCCACAGTCGGCTCGGCCGGCCCCTTTATCGGCCTGTTCGGCACGGTCTGGGGCATCATGACCAGCTTCCAGTCGATCGCGGCTTCCAAGAACACGTCATTGGCGGTGGTGGCGCCGGGCATCGCGGAAGCGCTATTTGCGACCGCAATCGGCCTTGTCGCCGCCATACCGGCGACCATTTTCTATAACAAGTTCGCTTCCGAGGTGAACAAGCTGGCGCAGCGGCTGGAAGGCTTTGCCGACGAGTTCGCCGCCATCCTGTCGCGCCAGATCGACGAGCGCGGGTGAGGGGACGATGGCAGCCAATGCCGGCACGCCGGTCATCGGACGCAGGAAGCGTCATCGCCAAAAGGTGATGAGCGAGATCAACGTCACGCCGATGGTGGACGTGATGCTGGTGCTGCTGATCATTTTCATGGTGTCGGCGCCACTGCTCACAGTCGGAGTGCCGATCGACCTGCCGCAAAGCCAGGCCAAGAGCCTCGATCAGGACAAGGAGCCGCTCACCTTGTCGGTTAACGACAAGGGCCAGGTTTTCCTGCAAAATGCCGAAATTAGCGTGGACGATCTGATCCCGAAGCTGCAGGCGGTGGCCGAGGCGCGCGGCGGCACCGACGCCCGCATTTATGTGCGCGGCGACAAAAAAGTGGACTACGGGACCATGATGAAGGTGATGGGGCGGCTGTCGGCGGCCGGTTTCCATCGGGTGGCCTTGGTGACCGAATTCGAGCAAAGCTCGAAAGTACAGTAATGCAGATGAGAATGGCGTCAGCGATATCGACCGGTCTGCACGCGGCGGTGCTGCTGTGGGCGCTGGTGTCGTTCTCCGGCAAGACCTTCGAGGTCACGCCGGCGGAATCGCTGCCGGTCGACCTGGTGAGCGAGAAGGACTTCTCCGAAATGACCAAGGGCGCCAAGCAGGCGCCCAAGCTCGAAATCCCCAAGCCGCTGGTGGAAAAAATCGCCGACGCGAAGCCGGCCGAAGAGATTGCGCCCAAGCTCACCGAGAAAAAAGAGCTCAAGGCCACGGCGGAAAAAACGCCGGAGCCGCAACCGCTGCCGAAGCCCGACCCGATCGCCGAGAAGCTCAAGAAACAGGACGAACAGAAACAGCAAGCCAAGGCCGAGCCGCAGCCGCTGCCGCCGAAGAAGCCGGTTCAAAAGCAGCCCAAATTCGACGCCGACAAGATCGCGGCGCTGCTCGACAAGCGCGATCCGCAACGCAACGCCGCGACCGGAGCGGAGCTCAATTCGACGCCTTCGCTCGGCGCCGCGAGCGGCAACGCCGCCCGGCTGTCGCAATCGGAAATCGACGCGCTGCGCGCGCGGCTGATGTCGTTGTGGAATCCGCCGGTCGGCGCGCAGGACGCAGATCAATTCCAGGTCACTATTCGGATCAGGTTCAAACGCGACGGCACGCTGGATATCGGTCCGCAGGTTATGACCAGCGGAAGTGGCGCCCGTTTTAATGCGATACGCGACAGCGCCGTGCGTGCGGTGCTCATCGGCCAGCCCTTCACCATGCTGCGTCCTGATCACTACGATATTTGGAAAGAAATCGACTTTACCTTCGACACCAAAGAAATGTTCAGCAATATTCCCGCGAGATGACGCATCTTATGATCGACCGTAACCTCATGTTGAGCCGCCGCCGTCTGCTGGCCGGCGCCGGCGCCGGTGCGCTCGCCGCGCTTGCGAGCCGGCCCGCGGCCGCGGTGATGCGCGTCGACATCACGCAAGGCAATGTCCAGCCGATGCCGATCGCGCTGCCCGATTTTCTGGCCGGCGCGCCGACCGAGAGCGAGATCGCGCACAACCTCACCGCGGTCATCAGCAGCAATCTGCAGCGCAGCGGGCTGTTCGCGCCGATCAATCCGCAGGCGTTCACCGAGAAGATCACTAATTCCGATGCGGTGCCGCGCTTCGCGGACTGGCGCGTCATCAACGCGCAGGCGCTGGTCACCGGCCGCATCACCAAACAAGGCGACGGACGGCTGAAAGCCGAATTCCGGCTATGGGACGTGTTCGCGGGCCAGCAGCTCGACGGCAAGCAGTATTTCACCACGCCCGACAACTGGCGGCGCATCGCGCACATCATCTCCGACGCGATCTACGAGACGCTCACCGGCGAGAAGGGCTATTTCGACAGCCGCATCGTGTTTGTGGATGAGACCGGCCCGAAGGACCGGCGGGTGAAACGCCTCGCCATCATGGATCAAGATGGCGCCGGCGTGCGCTATCTCACCCGCGGCGACGACCTGGTGCTCACGCCGCGCTTCAACCCGACCACGCAAGAGATCACCTACATGTCCTACGGGCAGGGCGATCCGCGCGTCTATTTGCTCAACATCGAGACCGGCCAGCGCGAGATCGTCGGCAATTTTCCCGGTATGACGTTCGCGCCGCGATTTTCGCCGGACGGCCAGCGGGTGATCATGAGCCTGCAGCAGGGCGCCAACGCCAATCTGTTCGTGATGGATCTGCGCTCGAAGGCGACCACGCGGCTCACCGACACGCCGGCCATCGACACCGCGCCGTGCTATTCGCCGGACAGCAGCCGCATCTGCTTCGAGAGCGACCGCGGCGGTACGCAGCAGATCTATGTGATGGCGGCCAATGGCGGCCCGGCGCAGCGCATCAGCTTTGGCGAGGGCCATCACTCGACCCCGGTATGGTCGCCGCGCGGCGACTACATCGCCTTCACCGGGCAGGCGCGCGGACAATTTTCGATCGGCATCCTCAAGCCGGACGGCTCCGGCGAGCGCGTCCTGACCGAGGGATTCCACAACGAAGGCCCGACCTTCGCCCCGAACGGGCGGGTATTGATGTATTTCAGCGATCCCGGCAGAGGCCCGTCGCTTTACACGATCGACATCACCGGCCGTAACCAGCTCAAGGTGCCCACCCCGAGCTTGGCCTCGGATCCGGCGTGGTCGCCGCTGTTGTCCTAGCGCACGATCCCGAAAAAGCCTGCCCCGGACTTGATTCGGGGCGGGTACCGGTTTTCAGAAATGATCGTGCGCGGACAAATCAGCGCCACATTTTCACCGGCTCTTAACCATCAGAATAGGTTTACGTGGCTCAGACAATTTTAGGGGCCTCGCGCAAGGTTCCATCAAGGTTGATGGAAGGTTCGCTTAACCACCGTGCTGGTAGACGATGAGGCACGCGCATGATCCCGAAAAGAGGGTACCGGTTTTCGGGAGAGATCATGCGCCAGCAAATTCTCCGGTAGTTGCGTGAGTGAGGATGGAGGCACCGGGATGACCAATGTGAATCACATTTTCCGCGCGGCCCGGCTCGTGGCCGTTCTAGCGTCGGCGCTGGCGATTTCGGCCTGCGCCAACAAGCCCGGCGACGACGCGCAGGCCAATGCGGCCGGCATGGCGACGCCCGGCAGCCAGCAGGACTTCGTGGTCAATGTCGGCGACCGCGTGTTCTTCGAAACCGATTCCTCCGAGCTCACGCCGCAGTCGCGTACAACGCTCGACAAGCAGGCGCAGTGGCTCAACAACTATAGCCAGTACGGCCAATTCACCGTCGAAGGTCACGCCGACGAGCGCGGCACGCGCGAATACAACATCGCGCTCGGCGCCCGCCGGGCACAGACCGTGCGTGACTATCTGATCTCGCACGGCGTGGCGGCGAACCGCATGCGCACCATATCGTACGGCAAGGAGCGGCCGGTCGCGATTTGCGACGACATTTCCTGCTGGTCGCAGAACCGCCGCGCGGTCACGGTGCTCGGCGTCAGCTCGTAAGACGCTGGCGGCACTTGTTTAAAAACTGTCATGCCCGGCCTTGCGCCGGGCATCGACGTATTTTACGGCCGGAAACAGGTCGTGAATGGCCGCGCGAGGGCTCCAGTCACAATTTCGACGCAGCCCGCCCTATGCTAGCTGTATCGACCGCTGCCGGACTGTGCATCATGACGCGTTCACGACACCGAATTCGCATCGCGGCGCTCGCCGCGCTTCCGCTGTTGCTTCTGGCCGGCGCGGCGGCGGCGCAGGAGCAGCGTTCTTCCGGCGGCTTCCTCGATAATCTGTTCAGCCGCGGCGAGCCGCCGTCGCCGCAGCGCCAAGGCGACCAGCTCCAAGGCGACCAGCTCCAAGGCGACCAGCGTCCAGCGGAGCAGCCGCGCGTGGCGCAGGCCGATCCCGGCGATCTGTCCATCCGCCTCGACCGCATGGAAAGTGCGCTGCGCCAGCTCACCGGCACGCTCGAGCAGTTGCAGTACCGTAACCAGCAGCTCGAGGAACGGCTCAAGCGCATGCAGGAAGATACCGAGTATCGCTTCCAGCAGCTTGGCTCCAAGGGCGCACCGCCCGCGGGCGCAGCCCCGCGCGCGATGGCGCCGCCAGCGCCGGTCAATGCGCCGGTGCCCGCCACGCCCGGCAACCGCTCCGACGTATTCAATCCCGCCCAGCATCCCAATGCGCCCGGCGCGCCACGCGTCCTCGGCAACGAAACGGCGGCCGCCCCGGTCCAGAACGCGGATAACGAGCCGCCGGTCGGCGCGCCCGGCGGCCGCGCCCCGGGCGCTCCGCTCGATCTGTCGACGCTTTCCGGTAATGCGCCGGCGCAGCCGGCAGGGCCGATGGCGAACGCGGCGCCGATGCCGCCGTCGCAATTGCCGCCGCCGCGCGACACCAGCGCCATCGGCACCCAGCTTGCAACGCTGCCGCCGTCGGCGACGCCGAAGGACGAATACGACATGGCGTATGGCTATGTGCTGCACAAAGATTACGCGCTGGCCGAGCAGGCGTTCCGCGATTTCCTGCGCAAATATCCGGACGAAAAGCTGGTGCCGGACGCGCAATACTGGCTGGGCGAGAGCCTGTTCCAACGCCAGCGCTATCGCGACGCGGCGGAATCCTTCCTGGCGGTCTCGACTAAATTCGAGCACGCCGGCAAGGCGCCGGACGCGCTTCTGCGGCTCGGGCAGTCGCTCGCCGCGCTCAATCAGAAGGAAGCGGCCTGCGCCACGCTGGCGGAAGTCGGGCGCAAATTTCCGCGCGCCTCGGCAAGCGTGAAACGCGGCGTCACGCAGGAACAAAAGCGTGCGCACTGCTGAGACTTCACCAGTCTCGGCCACGGAAGCCAAATCGCTTTTCTCCGATCTCGAACCTTTTCCCGCGCTGGTGCTGGCGGTGTCCGGCGGGCCGGATTCAACCGCGCTGATGGTGCTCGCCGCGCGCTGGCGCAAGGCGCGTAAGAGCGGGCCGGCGTTGTTCGCAGTGACCGTCGATCACGGCTTGCGCAAGGAAGCCAAGCGCGAGGCGGCAAATGTCGGACGCCTGGCGCGCAAGCTCGGCATCGCTCACCGCACCTTGCGTTGGACCGGAGCCAAGCCGAAGACCGGCTTGCAGGAGGCGGCGCGGGCGGCGCGCTACCACCTGCTCGCCGGCGCGGCCCGCCAAGCAAACACTTCGCACGTCCTCACTGCGCACACGCGCGACGACCAGGCCGAGACCGTGCTGATCCGCATGAGCCGCGGCAGCGGCGTCAGCGGGCTCGCGGCGATGGCGCGGATTTCGGCATTGCCGGGAGATGGCGAGGGGCAGATCAAACTCGTCCGCCCGCTGCTCGACATCCCGAAGGCGCGCCTCGTCGCCACTTTGCGCGCCGCGAAAATTCCGTTCGCGGACGATCCGTCCAACCGCGATCCGCGCTTCACGCGGGCGCGGTTGCGCGGCTTGATGGGGGAGCTCGCGCGCGAGGGTCTCGACGCCCGCAGGCTGGCGCTGCTGGCGCGGCGGCTGAAGCGGGCGGACATGGCGATCGAAGCCGCGATCGACCGGGCCGCGGCCGAGCTGACACTATCGCCCGCCATGCCGGGTGCCATCGCCTTCGACGCGGCGGGCTATGCGCGATTGCCGGCCGAGATCGCGCTGCGCCTGATCGGCCGCGCGCTCGCCAAGGCGGGAGATGAAGGGCCGGTCGAATTGGCCAAGCTGGAGACGCTGAAAGCGGCGCTCGACGCCGCTCAAAATGCCGGCCAAAAAGGTGGCAATGCGAGGTTTCGGCGCAGCCTGGCGGGGGCGATTGTGACACTGGCCGGGCGCCAAATCACGGTGGAACGGGCGCCTCCGCGCCGCGGCAAAGCCTTAACCACAGGTCGACGTGGTAACGCCAAACCGGCGAAATCGCGCTAAACTATGTGAGATTCGAGCCCTTTCCATGCGGGGGCACGCTGCCTACATTGGTAAACGGGATCGACGTGATGTCGCCACGAATTTTGGCCATAACAATAGCCACAGCGCCCGATGCGGCGGGTAAGGACGCCTGATGAACGCCAATCTGCGCAATTTCGCCCTCTGGGTGATTATCGTCCTGCTGCTGCTGGCGCTGTTCACGCTGTTCCAGAATCCAGGCCAGCGCACGACCGCGCAGGACATCTCGTTCTCGCAGCTCTTGAGCGAGGTCGACCAGGGCCGCGTGCGCGACGTGGTGATTCAGGGTCCGGAAATTCGCGGCACTTTCGCCAACGGCACCAGCTTCCAGACTTATGCGCCGAACGATCCCGGCCTGATACAAAAGCTCTATGCCAAGGGCGTCTCGATCACGGCGCGGCCGCAGCAGGACAATGTCCCGTGGTTCGTCTCGCTGCTGGTATCGTGGTTGCCGTTTATCGCTTTAATCGGCGTGTGGATCTTCCTCTCGCGGCAGATGCAAGGCGCGGGCGGCAAGGCGCTCGGCTTCGGCAAGTCGCGCGCGAAATTGCTCGCCGAGGCGCACGGCCGCGTCACCTTCGACGACGTCGCCGGCGTCGACGAAGCCAAGTCGGATTTGCAGGAGATCGTCGAATTCCTGCGCGATCCCGGAAAATTCCAGCGCCTGGGCGGACGCATTCCGCGCGGCGTGCTGCTGGTCGGCCCGCCCGGCACCGGCAAGACGCTGATCGCGCGCGCGGTCGCCGGCGAAGCCAATGTGCCGTTCTTCACCATTTCCGGCTCCGACTTCGTCGAGATGTTCGTCGGCGTCGGCGCCAGCCGCGTGCGCGACATGTTCGAGCAGGCCAAGAAGAACGCGCCCTGCATCATCTTTATCGACGAAATCGACGCGGTCGGCCGTCATCGCGGCGCCGGCCTCGGCGGCGGCAATGACGAGCGCGAGCAGACGCTCAACCAGTTGCTGGTCGAGATGGACGGCTTCGAAGCCAATGAAGGCATCATCCTGATCGCCGCCACCAATAGGCCCGACGTGCTCGATCCGGCGCTGCTGCGCCCCGGCCGCTTCGACCGCCAAGTGGTGGTGCCGAACCCGGACGTGGTCGGCCGCGAGAACATCCTGAAGGTGCATGTGCGCAAAGTGCCACTGGCGCCGGACGTGAATCTGAAGACCACCGCGCGCGGAACGCCCGGCTTCTCCGGCGCCGACTTGGCCAACCTGGTCAACGAAGCGGCCTTGATGGCCGCGCGCCGCAACAAGCGCATGGTGACGCAAGCCGAGTTCGAGGACGCCAAGGACAAGGTGATGATGGGCGCCGAGCGCAGGTCGCTGGTGATGACCGACGAGGAGAAGATGCTGACCGCCTATCACGAAGGCGGCCACGCCATCGTCGCGCTCAACGTCAAGGCCACCGATCCGGTGCACAAGGCCACCATCATCCCGCGCGGTCGCGCGCTCGGCATGGTCATGCAACTGCCGGAGCGCGACAAGCTGTCGATGAGCCGCGAGCAGATGACCTCGCGCCTCGCCATCATGATGGGCGGGCGCGTCGCCGAGGAAATGGTGTTCGGCCGGGAGAAGGTGACCTCCGGCGCCGCCTCCGACATCGAGCAGGCGACCAAGCTCGCCCGCCTGATGGTCACGCGCTGGGGCCTGTCCGACAAGCTCGGCACCGTGGCCTATGGCGAGAACCAGGACGAGGTGTTCCTCGGCTATCAGGTGTCGCGCCAGCAGAACATCTCGGAAGCGACCGCACAGACGATCGATGCTGAGGTCCGCAAGCTGGTCGAGGCCGGCTATGCGGAGGCGACCCAGATCCTCACCGACAAGCGCGCCGACCTCGAGATTCTGGCCAAGGGCCTGCTCGAGTTTGAGATGCTGACCGGCGACGAGATCAAGGATCTGATCAATGGCAAACGGCCGGTGCGCGAATCGGTGATCGAGCCGACCACGCCGCGCTCCTCGGCGGTGCCGCCGGCCGGCAAGCAGCGCCCGCGCCCCGACGCGCCAACCGGCGAAGTCGCGCCGCAGCCGCAGGGCTGAGGCTTTCCATCACTTGCAGCGAACGCCCGCCCTGGTGGCGGGCGTTTTTATGAGGGCCGTCCGTGGCTTATTCACAGACCCGTTTTTTGATTTTGATCAAAGCGCCGGCGGTTGCCTTCGGTTTTATTCAATCATCCATCCCAGTAACCGGGTCCTTCTGGAATGGATATGGTGGCCGGGTTGTACGTGTCCCGGCCACCTTGTTTTTTGACGCCCGACGATGCCCCTGCAAAACCGCGTCGATCCTTTTGGCGGCTTGTTCGCCGATCCGGCGCGCGGATTGCTCATGGGCAATCGCGGCGGGCGGCTCGGACCGCACCCTCGTTTAGCGAAATCTGGCCAGCAATTGACGGATTCAACCTTGAGAGGTATTAGCCTAATTAACTATTTTTTTTGGAGACGTGGTTGCCTGACGACCCAATCCAAGGATTTGGCGAAAGGATCATTCGGCGCGCTCGCTTACCGACTGCAGCACTGCTTGCGCTTCCTCTCGTAGCCATCGCGATAAGGTATTTCATTTTTCTGGTTGACCACAATTTCGGGATTATTTCTGCGCTTGATCAACTGAAAAAGGATGTGGCCGTATTTGCATATTTAAGCGCGATCCCAACAATTGCGCTCGCATTTTCTCGCGAATTACAGGTTCATCAAGGTCTAGATCGTTTGCTCGGTGTGCGCGGCGAAGTGAATCGGCGCATTGCGACATTGATGCAGGCCCTCGCGGAATCCTCTGGGTATGAACATCCAGAAAGGATTATCGCAAACAAAATCGAAGCAATGAAGTGGTTCTACGTCTATGCGAATGTACCATCTGCTCTTCGGACATACGCCTTTGAAGTTTGGGAGGGATATTACGTAGGATTATATTTGTCCGTCGCGAGTGCGATTTCATTTATTGTCTGCTTGCTGCTCGCGATTCTTTTCGAAGACCGTATCGCAATGGCGTTCGCAATTCTTAGCCTTTTGATTTTTCTAGTCGTATGGGCAGTTCGTCATTGGCATACAGTGCCAAGATTAATGCATATTCCCGCTCAGCAAATTGGAGAAATTGTACCATCAGGTGAGGTATTAAACGAGGCAAGGCGGCGTTTTGGCTAGACGTAGAACCGTACGAAATCCGGATATTCGAGTTGAGAGCTCTGCGCCTTCTCAACGGCAATCAGCATTTTCAGTTCGATGGTCCGCTCCGATTCTCGCGAAAGAAGGCGTAACTAACATTGCAGATTTTGGTAGCGGGACGCTACGAAATCTCCGCGTGCAAGAGAAAAATTTTGACGAGATTGTTCTCGTCGAGACCGAGATTAAATGCAAATCATTGCAGGGTGAGGTCGCTGGCAAGAACCACATTCGACTTCAATCCACCGGGGCTTTTCAGGATGATCAAACAGTATATGACGCTATTTTTTTCATCTCCGTCCTTCACATAATTCCCGACCCGAAATATCGTCAGAGAGTAGTAAAAATGGCTGCTGCCAAAATTCGACCTGGCGGTTTCATCGTGGTTGATGTTCCACAGAGTGAAACTTATTACAATCGACGACTAAAAAAACTACCTCGCCACAAAGATGGTTATTTGCTGCGTTGGGGCAATCACTACACTTTTTACAAGAGTTTCTATTGCAACGAGCTTGATGCAATGTTTCAAAAGATTCCCGGTCTTCAACTTTTTCAAAAAATCCATTATTGCAAACACCTAATTCGTATATGGAAGATGCCGGGGTAACGCTAAAGTCCGATGACCCTTCAAAATCGAGTGAATCCATTTGGTGAGTTAATTTCAATTCCTGCTCGCGGAATGTTTCTGGGAAATCGCGGCGGGCGCATTCATCGCAACGGCCAATTGATTGGTACGCGCCGTTGGGCTTCTCGACGTTGGATTTGCTGTCTTCTCGAATTTAGGGAACGGCATCGTGAGGTTTGGGCCGAAGGCTATACTCAAGTGTTTTTCCTAGATGAACCAACGGCACTATCCGCTGGCCACCGACCTTGCTTTGAATGCCGGCGGCGTGACGCCAAATCTTTCGCTGCGTGTTGGCAGTGCGCATTTTGTCTGACGAAAGCTCTGCATGCTCCGGAGATGGACGAGTTACTTCACGCTGAACGGGTTTATGGCCGTGCTAAGCGTATCCATCGACGGCCGATCGATGTGCTTCCTGACGGCGTTTTCATTGCGCTTCCGACAGCCGGCACTTTTGCAGTACGCGGCGACAAACTTTTGCCTTGGACCCCGGGCGGTTACGACCAGCACGTTGCTCGTCCGCTATCCATCGACGTCGACGTGCTGACGCCGCCGTCGATCGTGGCAGTGCTCGGCGCCGGCTACCGGCCGCTCTGGCATCCGAGCGCAAATTAGATTTTCAGGGTGGCTCAATCGGCGCCATGACCGGCCCGGCCGGCACGCGGCGGGCCCAGGCGAAGTACACGATGCCCGCCATGACCAGCAGCATCGCCACCACCAGCGCGACGCAGGCCGGCCAGCCGGCGAGCGTCCAGGCGAGCCCGCCCAGCGCCGCGCCGAAACTACCGCCGATGTAGAAGCTCGTCACATAGAGGCCCACCGCCGAGGAGCGGCCGGCCTTGGCGGTGATCGTCACATAGCCGGTGGAAATCGCCTGGCAGATCAGCCCGCAGCCGGCGCTGACGGCGAGGCCCAGAATGATGAGCGGCAGCGAGGGTGCCAGCGTCAACGCTATGCCGGCAACCCACAGCGCGATCACCCAAATCATGAAGTGTCGCCGTCCGAATCGGGTGACCGCCCAGCCGATCCACGGCGTGAGCACCGAGCCGACGAGATAGACGACGAAAATCGCGCCGAGCGCGCTGGACGAAAGATTGTATGGCGCGGCGGCGAGATGAAAGCTGACATAAGTGAACGTGCAGATGAAATTAAACAGCACGCCGAAGCCGACCGCGTAAGTCGCGACCAGTTGGCCGTTGCGGAAATGCGCGAGCATCTGCCGCCCGGACGCCAGCAACCCTTCCGAGCGCACGAAGCGGCGCTCATGCGGCAGCAAAAACGCGACCGCGATCGCGCCGGCAAAGGCGATCACCGCGAGCGCATTAAATCCTGCACGCCAGCCGATCAGGTCGGCGAGAAACCCGGTCACCAGCCGACCGCTGAAGCCGCCCAGGCTCGCCCCCGAGCTGTAGATGCCGGCGGCCGTGGTCGCTTCGCGCGGCGGCCATTCGTCGCCGATATAGGCGACGGTGACCGCGAAGATCGGCGGCAGCACCAGCCCCTGCACCGCGCGCCAGAAGATCAGCGCCGACAGGCTGGTCGCCATTCCCACCATCAAGGTCGGCACCACGATCACGAACATCGCCGCGACGATCACCCGCTTCCTGCCCAGCACGTCGGCAATCGCGCCGGTGAAGGGCGCAGTCAGTGCCACCGCCAGGGTGCTGACGGTGATGATGGTGGAGACCTCGGCCGCGCTGGCGCCGAATTCATGCGAGAGCAGGGGCAGGATCGACTGCGGGGCATAGAGATTGATGAAGGCGCAATAGCCGATGAGCCCGACCGCCAACTGGCGCGCAGAAATTGTCGAACGATGCGCAGCGTTCATTGAGAGTCCGATCCGTTTGACGTGCCGGGTCGTAGACCCTCACATTTTGCGTGGCGCATGATCTTTTCCGAAAACCGGTTTCCACTTTTCGGGATCATGCGCTGGGGACCCCGGCCTGGGCAGGAGCGCTTCTACCGGATGAGGCTATCGGGTTTGCATCGAACGCCAAAGGGGAAGGCGGCGGGGCAGCGGATCGCCGGACGCATAGCTTGGCTCAAGCAAGGCCGAGCGCCGCCTTGGCGCGGCGCAGCGTTTCCTCCGGCGAACCGGAGGCGTCGACCAGCGTCCATTGCAGGTCGCCGAGATCGTATTGCTCCTGTCGGCGCGCCACCGCCGCGTCGGCATCGGAGGCATCGCCTTTGCGCCCGCCGACGCGGGAAAGCCGCGTCGCCAGATCGGCGGTCAGGAACAGCCCGTGGAACGCGGCGCCGGCTCCTGCTTTGACAATCGCCGCCCGCTCGCTAGCGTCCGCGAACATCGCGTCCACGATCGCTGAATGGCCGGCACCGGTCACCCGCCGCGCCTTGTCGATGAGCGCGGCGTAGACTTGTGTCGTGACATCGCGGGCGTAGGCCGTCTCCGGCAGGCGATCGGCTTCGGCGACGGCGAACAGAACCTTGCGTTCGACGTCGCTGCGCAGCACCACCGCGCCGGGCTCGGGGAGAATTTCGGCTGCGAGCGCGCGGGCGAGCAGCGACTTGCCGGTGCCCGACAGGCCGCCCACCGCCACTAAAATTGGCGGCGGCGGCGCCAGCAGTTTGCCGGCGAGCGCGAAATAGTCGCGCGCGCTTTGCTCCGCGCCCGCGCCCGCTGCGCCGAGCGCCCGCCGTGCCGCGGCGACCTTGGCGCGGATCGCCGCCCGTAACGACAGGAACAGCGGCAGCGCGGTGAGCGCATCGAGGTCCTCCGTCCGCCGCGTCTCGTTGAGATAGCGATTGAGCACGATATTGGCGGCTTGCGTCAGCTTGCGCTCGATCAGGTCCATCAGCAGGAAGGCGAGATCGTAGAGCATGTCGCCGGTGGCGATCTTGGGGTCGAATTCGATGGCATCGAACAGCACCGGTACGCCGTCGAGCAAAACGATATTGCCGAGATGCAGATCGCCGTGGCCGCGCGCTACCCGCCCGGCGCGCTCGCGCGCGGCCAGCAGCGCCCGCACGCGCTCGAATGCGCCGCGCGTCGCGTCGGTCAACGCGCTCACCGCCCGGGGCGGGAAAAGTTCGGGCGCCGCGCGCAGCTCAACATCGTTCTGGGCGATGATCTCGCTAAGCGCATGGGTGAAATCGGCGGCCTTGGCGATCGGCGCCGCCGCGTGCGCGCGCGCCACGGCCCGCCCGAGCGCGTCGGCGAGCGCGTCGTCGATCCGCCGCGCCGCAGCCAGATGATCGAGCGTCTGCATCTCGTCGAAACGCCGCATCTCCACCGCCCATTCCACCGGTGTGCCCTCGCCGCCGATGGCCAGCGTGCCGTCGTCCGCGCGCGTGATCGCCACCGCGCGGCGGTAGATTGCCGGCGCATAGGGATGATTGACCTCGAGCTCGGCCATGCAGGCGGCCTTGCGTTTGGCCAGGGTGGAATAATCGAGGAACGGAAAGCGCACGGCGCGCTTGATCTTGAGAGCGCGGCTGCCGGCCAGGAATACCGTCGCGGCATGGGTATCGATCCGCTTGACCGGCGCGCCGCCATGGGTTGCGGGGTCGCCAAGAAAATCGATCACCGCCTGTTGCGAGGTTCCGGCCGGGCTCATCCCTCGTCCTCGGGTTGGCGCTACTATCGGCCCGACCAATACCGCCGGACTGATCCAAATCAATGCACGCCTTGGCCGGATGCTGTGATTATATGACAAATAAACGAACCCGCTTGAGGATGGAGATTGCCGTGACCACGCTGCCGCACACGTTCAAGCGCATCAGGCTCAATCTTGCCCGCTCCAAGGAGTTCCCGCAGGGCTCGAAGCTTCATGGTTACGAATTCGTCGCCCCGCTCGACGACAAGGGCCATATCGACGTGAAGCTCTGGCAAAGCCAACGCGAGCATTGCCGCGTGCGCCGGTTCTGGGAAGGCGAGGACGACGAGATCGGCTTTCTGGTGCACAAGCCGGGCGGCCCCGAGCATGCGCGCTGGATCTTCGACTACAACCCATCCCGGGTCGACGACGACGAGAGCGGCTATCGCTTCGGCGCCCATGCGTTCCGCCCGGGCGAATATGTCTCGATCCGCAACGAGGACGGCGAGACCCATACCTATCAGGTGGTCACAGTCGAGCCGGCGACCTGAGCGGCGAATTCCTCCCCCGCATGCGAGCTTTGCGCAGAGCCAAAGTCTATTGACCGGCACGCGGAGGCCCGAAAGAGTGCGCTCCACCGCCGCGAGCCAAGCGGCCATTCAAGGGAGGAGCGCAGTGCTCATCGATCATCGGACCTATCGAATCCTGCCGGGCCGGGTGCCGGCGCAGCTCGACCTCTACGGCAAACTCGCCTATCCGGTGCAGCTCCGCTACATGGGCGAGCCGCTCTGCTATCTGGTCGCCGAAAGCGGCGCGCTC
>Ga0208715_1000077_pt1 | contig 37498 bp, 40 predicted proteins | sample NGESurshal092012_3_FD_184473 | JGI IMG/M metagenome (GOLD analysis project Ga0208715, IMG submission 184473) | Arctic peat soil microbial communities from Barrow, Alaska - NGEE Surface sample 210 shallow-092012 (SPAdes) | ecosystem: Environmental > Terrestrial > Soil > Wetlands > Peat ... | reverse complement strand
CCCTTCCGCTGGTCCTACGACGCCAAGCTCCTCAAGGCGGCGTAAACCTCCGAAGGATCACTGCGGCGCTGCACTAGCGGGCGCTCGGCCCGGCCACCTCGCGCAGCGCCCCGGTGGTCACGTCGTAGATGAACCCGCGCACGCCGTCGCGGTACGGCAGGAACGGGCTGGTCTGCACGCGCGCCATCGACTGACGAACGTCGCTGTCGAGGTCGGTGAAGCTCTCGATTGCCCACGGCGGCCGGATGCCGGTGTCGGCGTGGATGGCCGCCCGGAAACCGTCGTCGGTCAGCTTCAACATCCCACAGTCGGTGTGGTGCACCAGCACCACGGAACGGGTGGCCAGCACCCGCTGGCTGATCGCCAGCGAACGGATCATGTCGTCGGTCACCACGCCGCCGGCGTTGCGGATCACGTGCGCGTCGCCGATGTGCAGCCCGAGCAGCCCGTGCACGTCGAGCCGGCTGTCCATGCAGGCGACGACGGCCACCCCCAGCTTCGGTACCAAAGGCTTGATGTCGGCTGGGTCGAACCGGGCGGCGTACGCCCGGTTGTTGGCCAGCAGGTCATCGATCACGGACATCGGCGGCTCCGCGGTGCGAGAAGATGGGGACGACCCCCACCGAACCGCATCGACTCACCTGCCGCCGCCCAGGGGTCGCAGTGGCGGGCGCCCAGTGACGGGAGAGCCCGATGGGGTACGGCGACGAGGTCACCGTCCGACGGCTGCTGCGCTACCCCACCTGGGCGGTCGTCGGGCTGTCCGCGAACCCGCAGCGCCCGTCGTACGGCGTCGCGCGGTTCCTGCAGGCGCACGGCGTGCGGGTGATCCCAGTGAACCCGAACTGCGGCGCCAGCGTGTTGGGTGAGCGGGCCTACTGCGCACTGGCCGACATCCCAGACCCGGTCGACGTCGTGGACGTCTTCCGGCGCTCGGAGGCGGCCGGCGCCGTTGCGGACGAGGCGGTGGCGATCGGCGCCCGCGGCGTGTGGTTCCAGCTCGACGTGGTCGACCACGCCGCCTACGACCGGGTACGGGCCGCTGGCATCGGCATGGTCATGGACCGCTGTCCGGCGATCGAGTGGCCGGCGCACGGTCCTCGCTGACCGGGGGGAGGGTGACGGGCCGCGCGGGCGGGTCGTCGGCAGGGCGCTGCGCGAGGCGCTGAGTCAGGTCGGCATCCTTGGCTCGGGCGGTGTCGGCGAGCGCGCGCTGGAAGTCCGCCATCTGCTCCCGCAGTCCCGCGTCGGCGGTGCCGAGGATGCGCACGGCGAGCAGCCCGGCGTTGCGGGCGCCGGCGACGGAGACGGTGGCCACCGGCACGCCGGCCGGCATCTGCACGATCGACAGCAGCGAGTCCACCCCGTCGAGGTGGGCCAGCGGCACCGGTACGCCGATCACCGGCAGTGGCGTCACCGCGGCCAGCATGCCGGGCAGATGGGCCGCGCCCCCGGCGCCGGCCACGATCACCCGTAGCCCGCGGCCGGCCGCGGCCGCGCCGTAGTCCAGCATGTCGCGCGGCGTGCGGTGCGCGGAGACGACCCGGACCTCGCAGGCCACGCCGAACTCGGCCAGCGCCTCGGCCGCGGGCGCCATCGTCGGCCAGTCCGAGTCGCTGCCCATGACGACCCCGACGAGGGGGTCGGCGGGTGGCGGCTGGACCAGCGGGTCACCCGGGGTCGCCGCGGCCGGCGTCATCCCGGCTCCCCGCGCAGGTACGCCGCCGCGCTGACCGCCCGGTGCCGGACCTCGGCCAGGTCGGTCCCCAGCGCGGTCACGTGCCCGAGCTTGCGCCCGGGCCGGGCCGGCTTGCCGTATAGGTGCACCCGGGCGCCCGGGTCGTGGGCGAACACGTGGCCGAGCCGCTCGGCCAGGCCGGAGCCCGTGTCGGCGCCGCCGAGGACGTTGGCCAGCACGGCGTACGGCGCGGTCATCGTGGTCGCGCCCAGCGGCAGGTCGAGCGCCGCGCGCACGTGCTGCTCGAACTGCGACGTGCGTGCCCCCTCGATCGTCCAGTGCCCGCTGTTGTGCGGCCGCAAGGCCAGCTCGTTGACCGTCAGGCCGGCGGTGGTCTCGAACAGCTCGACGGCCAGTACGCCGACGACGTCGAGGTCGCGGGCGATCCGCAGCGCCAGCTCCTGGGCCGCCACCGCCCGGTCGCCGTCCATCCCCGGCGCCGGGGCCAGCACCTCGCGGCAGATCCCGTCGCGCTGCACGGTCTGCACCACCGGCCAGGCGGCGGCCTGCCCGGACGGCGACCGGGCCACCACCGAGGCCAGCTCCCGGACCAGCGCGACGTGCTCCTCGACCAGCAGCGGCGTGCCGCCGGCAGCGGCCCGCGCCACGACGTCCGCGGCCGCCTCGGCATCGGACACCGTCCAGACGGCGCGGCCGTCGTAGCCGCCGCGGACCGCCTTGAGGACCACCGGCCAGCCGCGCCGGGCGGCGAACGCCGTGACGTCGCCCCCGTCGGCGACGGGTGCCCAGGCCGGCACCGGCACGCCGAGCGCACTCAGGCCGGCGCGCATCACGGCCTTGTCCTGGGCGTACCGCAGCGCCTGCGGCCCGGGCCGCACCACGATCCCCTTGTCGACCAGCGCCCGCAGGTGCTCGTTCGGCACGTGCTCGTGGTCGAAGGTGACCACGTCGCAGGTCTCGGAAAAGGCGAGCAGGTCCGGCAGGCTGTGGTAGTCGCCGAGCTCGACGCCCGGCGCCACCAGCGCGGCGCTGTCGGCGGCGGTGTCGGCCAGCAGCCGCAGCGACGTACCGAGGGAGATCGCGGCCTGGTGCGTCATCCGGGCCAGCTGGCCGGCACCGACCATGCCGAGGACCGGCAACCCGGCGCCGAGCCGAACCGGAGGCTCGCCGCTCAAATGCCCAGCTCACGGGCGATCAGCATGCGCTGCACCTCCGACGTACCCTCGCCGATCTCCAGGATCTTGGAGTCGCGCCAGTGCCGGGCGACCGGGTACTCGTTCATGAAGCCGTAGCCACCGTGCACCTGGGTGGCCTCGCGAGCGTTGGTGACCGCGCTCTCGCTCGAGTACAGCTTGGCGATGGCCGCCTGCTTCTTGAACGGTTCGCCGCGCAGCATCCGGTCGGCGGCGGCGTAGTAGGCGAGCCGGGCGGTGTGCGCCCGCAGCTCCATGTCCGCGATCTTGAAGGCGATCGCCTGGTACTCCCCGATCGGCTTGCCGAAGGCCTGGCGGTCCTTGGCGTAGCGCAGCGACTCGTCGACGCAGGCCTGGGCCAACCCGACCGCCAGCGCCGAGATCGCGATCCGGCCCTCGTCCAGGATGGACAGGAAGTTGGCGTAGCCCCGGCCGCGCTCGCCGAGCAGGTTCTCCGCCGGCACGGTGATGTCCTCGAATGCCAGGTCGCGGGTGTCGGAGGCGTGCCAGCCGACCTTGGAGGGCTTGCTCGAGACTCGGAAGCCCTCGCACGGCACCGGGATCAGGATCGAGGAGATCTCTTTGGCGCCGTTGGCCTTCTCGCCCGTCACCGCCGTTACGGTGACCAGCCGGGTGATGTCCGTGCCCGAGTTGGTGATGAACGCCTTGCTGCCGTTGATCAGCCAGTGCCCGTCGGCGAGCACGGCGCGGGTGCGGGTGGCGCCGGCATCCGAGCCGCCGCCCGGCTCGGTCAGGCCGAACGCGCCCAGCGTCTCCCCCGAGGTCAACCGCGGCAGCCACTCCCGCCGCTGCTCCTCGGTGCCGAAGCGGTAGACCGGCATGGCGCCCAGCGAGACCCCGGCCTCCAAGGTGATGGCCACGGAAGAGTCCGCCCGGGCCAACTCCTCGATGGCCAGGCAGAGCGCGAAGTAATCGCCGCCCATCCCGCCGTACTCCTCCGGGAAAGGCAGGCCGAACAACCCCATCTCGCCCATCTGCCGGACGATGTCGTAGGGGAACTCCTCCTTCTCGTCCAGCTCCTCGGCCTGCGGGGCGACCACCGTGCGGGCGAAGTGCTCGACGGTCTTGCGCAGCATCTCCTGCTCGTCGCTGAGCCGGAAGTCCAGCACGCCGAACTCCTCCTCTCCGAATGCCGCGGCGAGCGTCCTGGGCCGGAGCCAGCCGAGACAGTCAGCTGGCCCACCACGGCGGGTACTTCGGTCCAGTCTCCCACGCGCCCGGTACGCTGGTTTTCGATGACCCTTATCCGCGCGCTGTACGACCAGTGGCGCCACCTCCTGCACGAGTTGGCCAAGTTCGGCATCGTTGGAGTGGTTGCCTACCTCGTCGACTTCGGCCTCTCCAACTGGCTGCACCTCGGCCTCGGCGTGGGGCCGATCACCGCGAAGACCGTGAGCACAGTGGTCGCGACGGTGGTGTCCTACGTCGGCAACCGGCACTGGTCGTTCGCCCACCGCGCCCGCTCCGGCGCCGGTCGCGAGCTGACGGTCTTCACCGTGATCAACGTCATTGGCCTGGTGCTCACGCTGGCCTGCGTCGGCGTCGCCCGGTACGTGCTCGGGCTCAAGGGCGGCCTGGCGTTCAACATCTCCGGCAACCTGATCGGCACCGGGCTGGCCACGGTGTTCCGGTTCTGGGCCTACAAGCGGTACGTCTTCCTGCACCCGGATGTGGCGGCGGCACGCGGTCTGGGCGCAGCGGCCCAACCCGTCGGCGCCGGGGTCAGCTCGCCTCGAACCTGAACCCCTCGCGCCGTAATAGTACGGTCACCCGCCCGGCCGGTTCCGTCAAACGGGCGTGACTCCGTGCCGGCGGCGGGAGAAGTCCCGGTCCTTGCCTCGGTACGCCGCGAACCGCCGGACCAGCTCGACGCGCAGGTCCGCCGGCTCGATCACCGTGTCCACGACCAGCTCGCTGGCCAGGCGAACGACGTCGATGTCCTCGTCGTACTCCCGCCGCTTGGCCGCGACGAACGCGGCCCGCTCGGTCTCGTCCGGGATGGCCGCGATCTTGTTGGCGTAGACGGCGTTGACCGCCGCCTCCGCCCCCATGACGGCGATCTTCGCCGTGGGCAGCGCGATGGTGGCGTCCGGCTCGAAGCCGGGCCCCGCCATGGCATAGAGCCCGGCACCGTAAGCCTTGCGCACAATCACGCAGATCTTCGGCACGGTGGCCTCGGAGACAGCGGTGATCATCTTGGCCCCGTGCCGGATGATGCCTTGCCGCTCGACGCTCGTGCCGACCATGAAGCCCGGTACGTCGGAGAGGAACAGCAGCGGCACGGTGAACGCGTCGCAGAGCTCGATGAACCGGGTGGCCTTGTCGGCGGAGTCGACGAAGAGAACGCCACCCTTGTGCAGCGAGTTGTTCGCGACGACGCCCACCACCTCGCCGGCGAGCCGGGCGAAGCCAACGGTGACCTCGCGCGCCCAGAGCGCGTGGATCTCGAAGTAGGAGCCCTCGTCCACGAGGCCCCGCAGGTAGCGGCGCATGTCGAAGGCCTGCCGCTCGCTCACCGGGATCAGCGCGGCCAGGTCGACCGGCGCACCTTTGACCAGCGCTGGCTCGCGGGGGTCGGCCGCCGGCGGCGTACCCTGCCAGTTGTCCGGCAGGTAGGACAGGTAGGCCTTGACGGTGTCGATCGCCTCGGGCTCCGTCTTGACCAGGAAGTGCCCGACGCCGGAGACCGAGCAGTGCATTCGCGCCCCGCCCATCTCCTCCAGCGTGGTCTGCTCCTTGACCACCATCTCCACCATGCGGGGGCTGCCGAGGTACATCGAGGCATTGCCCTCGACCATGACCACGACGTCGCAGAACGCCGGGATGTAGGCCCCGCCGGCCGCGCTGGGGCCGAACAGCGCGCAGACCTGCGGGATGGAACCGCTGGCCCGGACCTGGGTGTGGAAAATCTTGCCGGCGCCGCGGCGGCCGGGGAAGAGGTCCACCTGGTCGGTGATCCGGGCGCCGGCGGAGTCGACCAGGTAGACCATCGGTACGCCGGTTCGGTAGGCCGTCTCGATCACGCGGATGATCTTCTCGACCGTGCGCGCGCCCCAGGAACCGGCCTTGACGGTGGAGTCGTTGGCCATCACCGCGACCGGGCGACCGGCCACCCTCGCCGTACCGGTGACGACGCCGTCGGCCGGCAGGTCACCGGCAACGATGTTGGCGAACGCGCCGTCCTCGACGAACGACCCGTCGTCGACGAGCAGCCGCACCCGCTCGCGGGCGAACAGCTTGCCCTTGGCGGCGTTGGCCTCGTGGTAGCGGGGCGCCCCGCCGGCCGCGACCTGCGCCCGCAACTCGCCCACCGCGGGGTGCTGCGGCATCGGGTTCTGCGGGCCGAAGCCCTCCGCCTCACTGAGCGAGGTCACCGCAGGGCCCGCCATCCGCCGTGCCAGATTCCGGCCGTCCGCCGCGCCGGATCCCCCACCGAAACGCATCGCCGTACGCCTCGCCGTCCGCCGATCTTGAGCGTACGTTCGTATCCCGCCGTCCGATCCGCACGTGGACTCAACATCGGCAAGCGGGGGGCGCCGGAGTGCCCGCGTGCGGCCCGACGAACGGCATGCTCATGTGCCCGCGGCGTCGGGCATCGGCGTACGCCGGGTGCGCGGGCCAGCGCGCAGCACCTGCGAAGGCAGCGTGTGTCCGACCATCCGCTCGGCCTCGCCGGCCGCCTCGATCATCGCCTCCAGGTCCACGCCGGTGGCCACGCCCATGTCCTCGACCATGTGCACCAGCTCCTCGCTGGCGATGTTCCCGCTGGCACCGGGGGCGTAGGGGCACCCGCCCAGGCCGCCGACGCTCGCGTCGAAGTCGCTCACGCCGAGGCGCAGCGCCGCCAGCACGTTGGCCAGCCCGGTACCCCTGGTGTTGTGGAAGTGCAGGTTGAGCCCGATCTCCGGGTGCGCGGACCGGACCGCTCCCACCAGCGCCTCGACCCGGGTCGGGGTCGCCATCCCGGTCGTGTCGCCGAAGGCGATGCTGTCCGCGCCGTCTCGGACGGCCCGGCTGGCAACGCCGACCACCCGCTCGACCGGGATGTCGCCCTCGTACGGGCAGCCCCAAGCGGTCGCGACGATCACCTGGCAGGTCGCTCCGGCGGCGTGCACCGCGTCGATCACGCCAGCGATGTCGTCGAGCGACTCCGCCGTACTGCGGTTGATGTTGCGCTTGTTGTGGGTGTCCGAGGCCGAGAGCACGACTTCGATCTCGGCGAACCCGGCGTCCAGCGCCCGCTGCGCTCCCCGCAGGTTGGGCACCAACGCGGAGTAGCGGACGTCGTCGGCGCGCTTGACCTGCGCCCAGACCGCGTCGGCGTCGGCCATCTGCGGGATGGCGCGGGGGTGCACGAACGAGACCGCCTCGATCCGGCTCACGCCGGTGCGCGACAGCGCGTCGATCAGCGCGACCTTGGCGTCGGTAGGCACCGGGGCCTCGTTCTGCAGCCCGTCGCGGGGTCCGACCTCACGCAGCGAGATCGCGCCTGGCAGGTCACTCATCGGTGTCCCCTCACTCGCCCGGCCACTGTCACTCCCCCGGCCACTGTGGCGCCCGCTTGTCGTTGAAGGCGGCAATGCCTTCCTTGCGGTCGCCGCTGAACGCCGCCGTCCGCCAGGCGGCGTCCTCGATGTCCATCGCGGCGGCCAAGTCCACCGATGCCCCCCGGCGCAGCGCCTGCTTGGCGGCCCGGACGCCGACCGGCGAGTTCGCCGCGATCGTCGCCGCCAGCTCCAACGCGGTGTCCCGGGCCTGGCCGGCCGGCACCCGGCGGTTAACCAGGCCGAGCCGGTCCGCCTCGTCGACGCCGACCTTGCGCCCGGTGAGCACCAGGTCGGCGGCTCGGGCCGGACCGAGGCGGCGCAGGATGTTCTGCGTACCGCCGCCGCCGGGCACCAGCCCGAGCGTCACCTCGGGCAGCCCGAAGACCGCCGTCTCGTCGGCGACGATCAGGTCGCAGGACAACGCGAACTCGGTGCCCCCGCCGAGCGCGAAGCCGAACACCGCCGCCACCGTTGGCTGCGGCAGGTTCAGCACCCCGCCGAAGGCGGCTCGAAACGCCAGTCGCTGGTAGCGCATCTCGGCGTCGCTCAGCCGGTTGCGCTCCTTGAGGTCGGCGCCCACGCAGAACGCCTTCTCACCGGCGGCCGAGAGCACCACCGCCCGCACCGACCGGTCGGCTCCGATCCTGGCGCACACCTGCGCCAGCTCCTCGGCCATCGCCGTCGACAGCGCGTTCAGCGCCTCCGGGCGGTCGAGCACGATCTCGGTCACCGGTCCGTGACCGCGCACCGAGAGGGTGTCGTAGGTAGAAGTCGTGATGTCCAGCGCCACGAGTCGGAGGCTACTCGGGCGCGATCGGGCGCACAGCAGACGGTACGGCGGTACGTCGGCACGCCCAGCGGGAAGGCTCGAAAGGAGTGACATGCACGATGACACGGCTGGGCGCCGGCGGCGCTACTTCACGCTGATGGGCATCTCGCTGAGCCTGTTCATCCTGGCGGCCACGGTCATCCGACTGGTCTCACCCACGCTCGCGGCCGTCGTCGCGGGCGTGGCCATGGTCATCCCGCCGTTCGCGGCGGTCGTCGCCAACGCGCGCTGGCGACCCGAGGACCAGCCGCCGCCGAGTCCTGACCCCGACGACAAGTAGCCGTCAGCCCCGGCGGCGGGCGTCGTCGGCCTCGAGCAGCCGGTAGAGCTCGCGCTGTACCTCCTCGACTTGCGGTACGTCGGTCAGCGTCACCTGACCGCGCTCCCCAGCGGACTCCACCACCAGCGTCCCGCAGTGCAGCAGTCGCTCGAAGACGGTGCTGGAGAACGTCACGTCGTTCACCCGGGACAGCGGGATGTCCCGCCCGCGCCGGGCCAAGATGCCGGTGCGGATCACCACCCGGGAGGTGGTGATGACGAAGTGGGTGGTCAGCCAGCGCAGCCACGGCAGCACCACCAGCGCGCCGAGCAGCGCGCCGGCGATCGCCACGACGGCCAGCCGGCCCAGGCCCTGCTGACGGCCGGCCGGCATCGTGGCGGTGAAGAACGAGGCCAGCCCGACTATCAGGAGCAGCCACAGCCCCGGTCCGACGAGCACCTTCCAGTGCGGGTGCAGGTCGAGCGCGACCTCCTCGTCCTCGGCCAGCAACCGCTGCGGGTAGGCCACCGATCACCGCAGCAGCTCGACCTGGCAGCGCAGACCGGATGCCCTCGACAGGCGCCCGTCCGCAGTGACCAGCGGAACGTCGAGAAACTCGGCTAGAGCGACGTACTGAGCGTCGTACGCGGTGACAGTGTCCCGCAATTGCCATGCACGGGGCAACAGCGGCAAGTGGGCGAAACGCTCGAGCCGGAAGTCGGCATAGTCCTGCATGGCAGCCGCGCCCCGCAGTGGCGAGATGAGGCCGCGCTGGACGTGCCGTCGAATCACGGCCATAACCTCGACGTCCGCCAGCTCCGGCACATTGACATCGTGGGACAGCAATCGCTCCCGAGCCAATGCGCCTGGGCTGCCTGCGTCCACCAGGGCGGCGGCGATCACCGACGCATCCGCCACGATCACCGGGTGTTCTCGGCCCGGGCGGCCTGCACGGCCTCGACCGACTCTTCGAAGGTGAGTCGTCCACCGCGTCGGGCAGCACGAGCCAGCACCTCGGCCTTGTCCGGCCGGGCAGCGCTTGCCTGCAACTCTCGCAAGACATATTCGGAGAGGCTCAAACCCCTGGCGGCAGCACGCTCGCGCAACGCCGCGTGCAGCTCGTCGGGGACATGGCGAACCTGCAGCAACTTGGTCACGCCATCATCCTACATGCGAGCGGCATGCACAGTGCATCCTCTAGCAATGCAGGGTAGTGCGCTAACCACTCGGCGGCCAGCTGACCGGCGACGACGCCTGCAGGTGGACGACGTCGCCGAAGGCCCACGACCGGCGTACGCCGTCCGGCTGCTCCACCACCAGCCGGCCCTCGTCATCCAGGTCCACCGCCACCCCTTCGGTGGCCCGCCCCCCGGACTGCTCTACCCGCACCCGCCGACCCAACGTGGCGCAGAGCGGCCGGTACGCCGCCAGCAGCGCGGCCGGGTCGCCGCCACCCGCGCGCCAGGCCGTGTAGTCGGCGGCCAGCGTCCGCAGCACGGCCCGCAGCAGCGGCTCCCGGTCCAGCGCCGGCGAGCCCTCGATCGCCAGCGACGTCGCTGGTCGGTCGGCGGGCAGCTCGGCGACGGTCGTGGTGACGTTGAGCCCCACGCCGACGACCACGGCACCCTCGACCGACTCGGCCAGGATGCCGGCCGCCTTGCGCTCGCCCGACCCGAGCAGCAAGTCGTTTGGCCACTTCAGCCGCGCCGGCACCTCCGCGTGCGCCCCGACCGCACGCGCCAACGCCGTACCGGCGAGCAACGGCAGCCACCCCCAGCGGGCCATCGGCACGGCCGGCCCGGGCCGCAGCAGGACGGAGAAGGTGAGCCCCGCCCGAGGCGGCGACACCCAGGACCGGTCCAACCGGCCGCGGCCCGCGCTCTGCGACTCGGCGACGACGACCAGGCCCTCCGCGGCGCCGGCCGCTGCCGCCGCAACCGCCACCGCGTTCGTCGACGGCGCGTCCGCGAGGACCCGCACCTCCCGCCAAAGCGACCCCGCACCGGTCAGCGCGGCCGTCAGCGCCGCCGTACGCAGTGGTGGCCTGCGGAGGTCTTCGTACACGTCGATACAGTACGGGCGCCTTACCGGCCTAGGCAGAAGGAGCACCATGGCCGCCGTACCGACCGAGCCACTCCCCGCTGACGCCGCCGCCGCGCCCGACCGGCACAGCGCCGCCGGCAAGATCGCCGAGTTCCACCGCCGCAACGACCAGGCGATGCACGCGGGCTCCGCCCGGGCGGTCGAGCGCCGGCACGCCCAGGGCCGGATGACCGCCCGGGAGCGAGTGGACGCGTTCCTCGACCCCGGCTCGTTTGTGGAGACCGAAGAGCTGGCCCGCCACCGCGCCCACGACTTCGGCCTGGACGCCAACCGGCCGTACGGCGACGGCGTGGTCACCGGCTACGGCACCGTGGACGGCCGGCCGATCTGCATCTTCAGCCAGGACTTCACGGTCTTCGGCGGCTCGCTCGGCGAGGTCTTCGGCGAGAAGGTCGTCAAGATCATGGACCTGGCGCTCAGGACCGGCTGCCCGGTGGTCGGCATCAACGACTCCGGCGGCGCTCGGATCCAGGAAGGCGTGGTCTCCCTCGGCCTGTACGGCGAGATCTTCTACCGCAACGTGATGGCCTCCGGCGTCGTCCCGCAGCTCTCGCTGATCATGGGGCCGTGCGCCGGCGGCGCCGTCTACTCCCCGGCGATCACCGACTTCACGCTGATGGTCGACCAGACCTCGCACATGTTCATCACCGGACCGGACGTGATCAAGACGGTTACCGGCGAGGACGTGGAGATGGAGGACCTCGGCGGCGCGCACGCCCACAACACCAAGTCCGGGGTGGCGCACTTCCAGGCCGCAGACGAGCTGGACTGCCTCGAGCTGGCCCGGGCGCTGCTGTCCTACCTGCCGTCGAACAACCTCGAGGAGCCGCCAGTCTTCGCCGGGGAGGGGTCGATCGAGGTCACCGCCAACGACCTTGAGCTGAACAACATCATCCCCGACTCCTCCAACCAGCCCTACGACATGCACACGGTGATCGAGCACGTCCTCGACGACGCCGAGTTCCTCGAGGTGCACGCTCTGTTCGCCCAGAACATGATCTGCGGCTTCGGCCGGATCGAAGGCCACTCGATCGGCGTCGTCGCCAACCAGCCGCTGCAGTACGCCGGCACCTTGGACATCGACGCCTCGGAGAAGGCGTCCCGGTTCGTGCGCACCTGCGACGCGTTCAACGTCCCGGTGTTGACCTTCGTCGACGTACCGGGGTTCTTGCCCGGCACCGGCCAGGAGTGGAACGGCATCATCCGTCGGGGGGCCAAGCTGATCTACGCCTACTCCGAGGCGACCGTCCCCAAGATCACTATAATCACGCGCAAGGGCTACGGCGGCGCGTACGTCGTCATGGGCTCCAAGCACCTGCGCGCCGACGTCAACCTCGCCTGGCCGACCGCCGAGGTCGCTGTCATGGGCGCGCAAGGCGCGGCCAACATCATCCATCGCCGGAGCATCGCGGCCGCCGGACCGGACCCGGTGGCCGTCGAGGCCCGGCGGGCGGAGTTGATCGCGGACTACGCCGACCACTTCGCCAACCCCTACATCGCCGCCGAGCGAGGATACGTCGATGCGGTGATCGTGCCCTCGAAGACCCGCAGCGAGATCGTCAAGGCGTTGCGGCTGCTGCGCACCAAGCGGGAGTCCCTCCCGCCGAAGAAGCACGGGAACATCCCGCTGTGAGCGACAGCCCCGAGCGCCAGAGCCCGTCGGCGGACGAGCCCGCGCCGGCACCGGCCCGTCCGATGCTGCGGATCGTGCGCGGCGACCCGTCGCCGGAGGAGCTCGGCGCGCTGGTTGCCGTCCTGGCCGCTCGGTCCGCGGCCGCCCCACCGGCACCAACGGCCCGCGCCGTCCGGGGCTGGGGTCCCCGAGCCGGCGGCGTGCGATCGCCGCTGGCAGCGGGCCCGGGAGCATGGGCCCGCTCCGCCATGGCCACTACCCGTACCCGGGCGGACTGGTAGCCATGCCCGAATAGCCGTGCCGAGGTAGCCCCGAAATAGACTCGCCCTGCTTCTGCGTCGAAGAGAGGTTCCCGTGCGCAAGGTCCTCATCGCCAACCGCGGCGAGATCGCGGTCCGAGTGGCCCGGGCCTGCAAGGACGCCGGCCTGGCCAGCGTTGCGGTCTACGCCGAGCCGGACCTTGACGCCATGCATGTCCAGGTCGCCGACGAGGCGGTCGCGCTCGGCGGCAGCACCCCGGGCGAGAGCTACCTCGACCAGGACAAGCTGCTGGCGGCCGCCCGTACCACCGGCGCCGACGCGGTGCACCCGGGCTACGGCTTCCTGGCCGAGAACGCGCACTTCGCCCAGGCCGTCATCGATGCCGGCCTGACCTGGATCGGTCCGCCGCCGGCCGCGATCGACACCCTCGGCGACAAGGTCAAGGCCCGGCACATCGCCATGCGTGCCGGCGCGCCGCTGGTACCGGGCACCAAGGAGCCGGTCTCCGGCGCCGACGAGGTGGTCACGTTCGCCACCGAGCACGGGCTGCCGGTGGCGATCAAGGCGGCGTACGGCGGCGGCGGCCGTGGCTTGAAAGTCGCCCGGGACATCGACGAGATCCCGCACCTCTACGACTCCGCGGTGCGCGAGGCGGTCACCGCTTTCGGCCGCGGCGAGTGCTTCGTCGAGCGCTTCCTGGACCAGCCACGCCACGTCGAGACCCAGTGTCTGGCCGACCAGCACGGCAACGTGGTGGTAGTCAGCACCCGCGACTGCTCGCTGCAGCGGCGCCACCAGAAGCTGGTCGAGGAGGCGCCGGCGCCGTTCCTCACCGCCGACCAGATCAAGGCGATCTACGCCGCGTCCAAGGCCATCCTGACCGAGGCCGGCTACTACGGCGCGGGGACGTGTGAGTTCCTGGTGGGCAAGGACGGCGTGGTGTCCTTCCTGGAGGTCAACACCCGGCTGCAGGTCGAGCACCCGGTCACCGAAGAGGTCTCCGGCATCGACCTGGTCCGCCAGCAGTTCCGGATTGCCGCCGGCGAGAAGCTGGACTTCGACGACCCGCCGCTGCGCGGGCACTCGATCGAGTTCCGGATCAACGGGGAGGACGCCGGCCGCAACTTCCTGCCCGCCCCCGGCACAGTCACCCGGTGGTTGGCCCCGGCGGGCCCGGGTATCCGGCTGGACTCAGGGTTCGAGCAGGGCGCGGTCATCGGCCAGAACTTCGACTCGCTGCTGGCCAAGTTGATCGTCACCGGCGCCACCCGGACCGAGGCGATCGAGCGGTCGCGCCGGGCGCTGGATGAGTTCGTGGTGGAGGGCATGCCCACCGCCATCCCCTTCCACCGCGCGGTGGTGCACGACCCGGCCTTCTACGAAGAGCCGTTCCGGATCCACACCCGCTGGATCGAGACCGAGTTCAACAACACGATCCCGCCGTACGTCGCCGGTGCCGAGGTGGCCGAACCGGCCGAGCGGGAGCGGGTCGTGGTCGAGGTCGGCGGCCGCCGGATCGAGGTCACGCTGCCGGCCGGCCTTGGCGTGAGCACCGGCACCGCTGCCGCCGGAGGCGCCTCCGCGGGCAAGACGGCCCCGGTCCGTCGCGGCCGCGCCAAGGGAGCCGCGCGGATCAGTGGGGACGCGCTCACCAGTCCCATGCAGGGCACGATCGTCAAGGTCGCGGTCGAGGACGGTCAGGTGGTGGCGAAGGGTGACGTCGTCGTCGTCCTCGAGGCGATGAAGATGGAGCAGCCGCTGGCCGCTCACAAGGACGGCACGGTCACGGCGCTGCAGGCCGAGATCGGTACGTCGGTGACCAGCGGCGCCGTCATCTGCGAGATCAAGGACTGACCGGACCACCCCAGGTCCGGGACGCGCCGCTCGCGTCGACAGTGCTCCCGTGACCAGGCTACCCGGCGACCCCAGCCTGGCGGGCAAACTGCGCTTCGCGATCGGCCGCCGGTTGCCGGCGGAGAACCGGGATTGGGTCTACCACGAGCTGACCGACGCGGGCTGGCGGTGGCGCACGATCGGCCGACACCTGATTCTGGTGCTGCCGATCGCACTGGTCTTCGCGCTGCTACCTGGCCCGTCGTACCTGCACTGGATGATGCCGACGCTGCTGCTGTTGCCCAGCGTCTTGGTCACCGCGTCGTACGCCGACGACATCCGGGCTTCGCGGCTGCGCCAACACGGTCTGCCGGTCCCCGACGACCCCGATCTCGGCCGGCCGCCGGACGCTGCGTAACCACGCCGGCGCCGCAACACAGCGGCCGCGCCGCAACACAGCGGCCTGGCCGCAGGCGGTGCCACGGCGATCGTGGTATCGCGAATGTCCGCTCCGGCGGCGGGTCGCGAGCGCTGGCTGCACCACGATCGCGGGCCGCGCGGCGACAGCACGCCCAGTCCACCGACTCCATCAGCTGGCGAGCCGCCTCGGTCAAGCCCCGCCGCGGGTGCAGTGTCCGTGACCCCCGACGCGCCGCAATCGGCAGCGCACCTCGGGGCCGGTCGCGTACACCAGCACCGTCGGGTCGAGCACGATCACGCCCGGCGACCCCGCACAGCGTCGAGCTCCGCCAGCAGCCCCCGTACATTCGGGACCGGCATCGGCTTCGCGTCCAGAACGCGACGGCCCGCGGCTGCGCGCCGGTCGTCGGGACGACGGAGACCGCGGTCAATGGCCTCCCAATGACCGCGGCGACCGCTGTGCCGCGCTGCTGTGCACAGGCGGAGACCTTGCGGTAGCGCTCGATGTCGAGGCGCAGCTGCAGCCAACGGCCCATGGCGATGCCCCGACAGTGGCAAGGAGAGGCCGAGGTGTCGGGCGGCACCAGCGCTCGCCCGCGTTACCAGCTAACACAGGTGCCCCGACCCCGCCGCGCTCGCCGCTACCCTCCCGCCCATGGCTCTGTACGCGGCGTACGGCAGCAACATGGACGCCGATCAGATGCTCAAGCGCTGCCCGCACTCCCCGACCCGCGGCAACGGCTGGCTGCTGGACTGGCGACTGACCTTCGGCGGCGAGGAGCTGGGCTGGGAGGGTGCGCTGGCGACGATCGTAGAGGAGCCCGGCGGCACGGTCTTCGTGCAGCTCTACGACGTCTCGCCCCTGGACGAGCGCCTGCTAGACGGCTGGGAGGGTGCCGACGCCGGGCTGTACAGCAAGATCCGGTTACGGGTCCAGACCCTGGAGGGCGACGCGCTGGCCTGGGTCTACGTGCTCGACGGGTACGAAGGTGGCCTGCCGTCCTGCCGCTACCTCGGCGTGCTCGCCGATGCGGCCGAGAGTGCTGGGGCGCCAACCGACTACGCCGCCGACTTGCGCTCATGGCCCTGCCGCAACGTCGGCCGCTGACCGCCCCGACGTACACGGCTCGAACAGCCGCTCGACTCCGAAGGACAGATCATGTCGACCCGGTCGGCGTCCGGCCCGGCCACCGCCCGGCATGCGGCCCGAGGGAACGGTCCCGGGCTACGGCCGACGTGTTTCTGCTGGTGGCAGCGGTGGCGAGCCTGCTGGCCGTCGGCCTGGTGATCGTGACTGCGGGGGGCGGCGGCGGGCTGGCCCAGGGCCTGCAGGTCGGCCCGGGCGTGGCGTCGGTGATCTTGTCCTAGACCGTGGTGCACACCGGCTACACCCTGCGGTACGCCCGGCTGTACTACGGCGGCTCGGACGGCGGAGTGGACTTCAACGCCGACGATCCACCCCGGTACGCCGACTTCGCCAACCTGGCGTTCACCATCGGGATGACCTACCAGGTGTCGGACACCGACCTGAAGACCAAGGAAATCCGCGGTACGGCTCTGCGGCACGCCCTGCTGTCCTACCTGTTCGGCACCGTGATCGTCGCCACCACGATCAACCTCGTGGCGGGCTTGAGCAAGTGACCACTCCATGGTCGGCATCGGTCAGCGGGGCACGATCTTCGCGGTTCGTCGGCAGGTCCGATAGTTTGCCGGTCGGCTGGCGCCCCCGCGCGATTCTTGCCTCGAGTTGGCCGCGAGACACCCGACGACTACGTCGCCGGGCTGCGATCGCCACCCTGCCGTCGGATGCTGTGCAGCCCGGCGTCGGCGCCCTCCCAGCCCGCCCAGCAGTCGCTCGTCCAGCGGCGAAACGTCGTAGCGCTGCAGCGCTGAGCGCCGACCTCGGCGTCCGTTATACTCACTTGTATGACTTCCCGGGTAGGGCCTAAGGGGCAGGTCGTGATTCCGAAGCGGTTTCGGGATGTGCTGTGCCTCGAGCCGGGAGACGAAGTCGACTTCGAGCTCGACGGGGACAGCGTGCGGATGCACGGCGTGCGCGAGTACGTCTCTCTGCGCGGGCGCCTCGCCGGCCACCCGCTCGTCGACGCTCTCGAGCGTGACCACCGCCGCGAACGATCCCGTTGAGTCGGGTGTGCCTGGACTCATGGGCGGTGCTGAGGTGGCTCGAAGGAGCTGAGCCCGCGGCTACGGCCGTGGACGAGGTGATGCCTGACCACCCGATCATGAGCTGGATCAACGTGGGCGAGGTCTACTACGTGACCCGCCGGCTCGCCGGTGCCAACGAGGCCGACGACATCGTCCGGCGGATGCGCGCGGTCGTGGACCTCGACCTCCCCAGCGCCGACCGGATCATGGCCGCGGCGAGAATCAAGGCTCAACACCCCCTTGCCTACGCCGATGCCTTCGCGGTGGCCACCACGCTGGCGTACGACGCCGTCCTTTACACCGGCGACCCGGAGATCCTCGAGGCGACCGCCGGGTGGCCGGTGCGGGACTTGCGCAGCAGCGGCTGACGAGCAGCATCCGTCAATACCGGAGCGACGCCAGGGACGCATTCGTGCTGGCCAACATCTTGCCGATCCACATCGCCGCCGACGAGCTCGACCTGCATCCGCTCGTCGACGTCGCCCGCCGACACCAGCTCAGCGCGTACGACGCCGCCTACTTCGCGCCGGCGGCCCGGCAAGGCCTGGCGCTCGCCACGCACGACAGCCAGCTGGCCGCGCGGGCGACCACGGCGGGAGTCCCGCTGCTGTTGTGACCGCCGCCGCCCGCTCGGCAGCAGGCGAGCACCGTCGCGGCCAGGGTCAGCCGCTCCACCACTTGGCCCGTGATCTCAGCGATGAGATCGAAGTCGTTGTCCCGGTGCAGGACGACGAGGCCCGCAAGCTCTGCTGCCGCCGCGAGCAACAGGTCCGGTACCGAGGGCGCGCGGTGCCGGCCTCGGTCAGCGAGCAGCAGCTGGATCTCCACCGCCCGGTCCTCCGCCGCCGGGGTGAGGTGCTCCCGAGGCATGGCGGACAGCGGCACCTGCCGGCTCGCGGTGCGCAGCTCGGGGCCAATCGTGCGGAGAAACCCACCTCGAGCAGCGTCACCGTGCCGATGCGCAGCAAGCCGCGATCGAGCCGCTCGGCCCACAGGGACGCGTCCTGATTGCTCGACAGCCGCACCAGTGCTGACTTGTCGATCAGCCAGGTGGTCACTCCCAGGCCGCGCGCATGATGTCTGGATCAGCCAGCTCGGAGAACTGCACAGCGAAGATCTCCGGGTCCTGCGTCATGACAGGGCGCAGGGGCGTCACAGCCTCCTGCACCAAGCGCCGGCGGAGGTACTCCGGTGGCGAGCAGGATGACGTCCGCCTCGACCTCGACCACCGGGCCGCCCGCCGCCGGTTCGGCCGGCACCCGGCGCGGGTCACGCAGCCGACCCGCGTCGCTGATCAGCCGCAGCGGGACCGGCCTCGCCCAGCGCGTGCCACATCGCGATTTGCCCCTGCACGGCCGCCCCCGCCCCCGCCCGGCCTCGAAATGCCCAGCGAGCCGGCCCTGGTCAGCCCTATACGCGGAAGATGACGAGACTGGGATCGAGTCGACGTAAGTCCGTCGGGTCACTAGTGACGACGGGCGTGTGCTGTTCGCGGGCGGTCAGCGCGACGGATGAGTCGACGACATCGTGCGTCCCGGACGCCGCGCAAAGCAGTCCAACGGCACGAGCACGTTGGCCATCGAGTACGACGATCTGCGTCCCGCGAGCGTTGAGGATACGTGCGAGCCGCACTTGGCGTGCGCTTCGCCACGCCTGCGCCACGACGCCGGCCGGCACGAACGCTGATCCTCCCGAGGCCACGACGCGATCGAGGAGAGCACGCAAGCGCTCATCGCCACGATCGACCGCTATGAGCGCTCCAGTATCGAGGGTCACGCTCACGCGGTGGGTGTCGGGTCGGCAGCCAGTACGGAATCGGCCCAGGCGTAGGCCTCCGCAGAAGGTGGGCCTAGTTCGCGGGCCAGGTCTGCGAGGACATCGGCGAGCGTCTCCTCGCGTTCGCGTTGAGCGAGAGCTTGTGAGACGTACGCCGAGACACTGGCCGAGCGTCCCTCGCTGACTGCTTGTCGCGCTGCGGCGACCTGCTCCGATGGTAGAGAAATCGCCAACTTGACGGTCCGGGTCATACCGGAATCATACCTTGTCCGAGCATCGCTGTCCCTTCCGCCCGAGCACGTCGCCAACGCCGCTTCGGTCTTTAGGCGCCATCGCTGGCTACGGCGCCTTGAAGACGCCGTGACCCCCGCCGCACCACCATCGGCAGCGCACCTCCCCGTCGACGGTGACCAACTCGAACGTGGCTCGCCCATCGGGGGTAGCGAGCGACCAGGTCATTTCCCAGACCAGACAGGGCGACTGATGATCGTTGTGCCCGGCACTGCCTATCGTCGCAGGTCAGAGGGGGTAAAAAAGCATTCGTTGCGAAAGCATCTAGGCTCGAAACGGCCGTCGTGCCCGCTACGTGCCCGTAGTCGCCGGTCTTGGTGGTCAGAAGGGCCGCGTGGTCGTCAGCTGCCGCTCGCTCGTACAGCGGCCCAGGTCACAGTTCGCCGATGCTGAACGCGATGATCGCCGGCGAACGCGACCCGCGGGTGCTCGCGCAGTTGGCCCGGACCCGGATGCGCTCCAAGATCCCCGAGCAAGAACGATTCGACGCGAGAAGGGTTGCGTGTCCGCTACGTGCCTGTAGCTGCGGAGCGTACCGCGACGTGGATGGCGAGAAGGGCTGTCGATCCGAGGGCACCTGGTCACGGGCAGGTGCACTCACGCGTCGGCAGCGTTGGCGAGAGCCGCGAACGCCGGCTCCATCGCCGCGATCTCGGAGGCGGGGAGCTGGTGGAGTCCGGCGACGTGGCGCCATCGGCTCACCGCGGCTGCCACCTCCCGCATCGTCGCTCGGGCCTGGGCCTCGGAGAGCCGGAAGTACTCGGCGACGGAGAGGGCGGAGGACAGACTGGCACTGTCGTCGGCGTCGCCGATCGCGGTGCTGAGGTACTTGGGGCCGGGGGCCGGGTTCGGATTGAGGTCGAATGCCGGCGCGAGACGCCACACGTCGCCGCGCTCGTGGAGGAATCCGTGGTTGCGCAGGTGGTCGTCGGTGTTCGAGATTAGAACAGACAGCACGATGCGTCGCCATAGTTGATGCAGCTCCGCTGTAGCGCGCGCGGAGGAGTTCTCGATGACCTCCGCGATCTCGAGGTAGCTGCGCTGGTCACCGTCGGATGCCTCGAGCATCGTCATCGCGCTGACGTAGCCGATCCGGTCAGCTGTGCTGGTGCGGTCGAACCGGTCGATGACCAGGACGTTACGGCCGGCGAGGTTCAGCAGCCGCGACGGTGGCACGTCGATGCCCGAGCGTTCGGCGAGGTCGAGGGCGACCTTCTCCCAGGCCATCACGTTCCATGTGTCGTGGTTGGCGCTGGGGAACTTCGCGATCGCGATCCGGCCGTTGTTGTCGAGCACGTGCGCCTTCGGGCGGGCTCCACCCAGGGAACTGCCGACACGGATGAGGCGTTGCAGGTCGGCCAGATCGGCGGTGTCGCTATCGGCACGAGCCGCCAGGTCCAGCAACGCGGGCAGGTCGGTCAGCGCAGGCACGCCGGTGTCGTCGCTGGCGAGGAACTCATCGGCACCAGCGCGGAACCGCAGGGCGCCCTGGCGCAGGTCGTCCCGCACACCCAGCAGATAGTCGATCTCGCCGAGGGTCCGGGTGGCCCGCCCGTCGGCGCGGGCGAGCGCGGCTTCGCGGCGGGTGAGCAGGGTCCGTCCCCAGCGGTCAGGTGCGCAGTCGGTGAGGGCCCCAAACAATGCCCTGCCCACCCGTGTCTGCAGCGCGCCGCTCGTGAGGGGGAGTTCCGGGTCGAGTGCGTAGGTGCCCGGGGTGCCGAGGTAGGTGGAGGTGTAGGTGAAGGTGGCGGACTCGAGACCGCGGCGCCGGTGCGAGTACAGGGTGCCGGCGAGGACATCGTCGCCGCCCACAGCGACGTAGACCTGCACCTCGGTCACGGAGCTCTCCGGCGGCGGACACGTTCGGGCAGGGCCTCGTCGGCGCGGAGCCGGCCGAGGTCAGTGGCGTAGGGGTCGAGGGCGTCGCTGAGCACGTCGAGCACGCCCAGTGCCCGGGCGACGCGCAGGACGTTCTCCAGGGTGGCGCCGTCGCCGCGCTCCAACCGCAGCACGGTGTTCACCCCGACGCCGGCCCGGTCGGCGACCTCAGTGGCAGTGAGGTGGCGCAGCTTGCGCCACGTGTTGAGGTCCTCGCCGAGCCTACGTAGCGAGCGGGACACCGCAGCCGGGGTTCTGCTCGTCGCTATTGTTGCCTCCTCAGATACTATAAATGGCATACTATCTAGGTTAGGATACCATCTTTGGGCGACTTACGCTGTCGGCTCAGGGTGAGGAGGACCCGATGGTGTTCATGCGCGCATTGGCCTCGTCCCGGATCGGGTCCTGCAGGACCGCGGTGTCGCTCAGGCCGACCGCGTGGATGAGTTGGTACGCCAGGCCGGCCAGAGTGACACTGGTCGGGACCTGGGCCGCCACCGTTTCGCGCAGAGGTCTGAGCGGACCGCTCTTCCCAAGCGAAACGGGTTGTCGATGTCGGCGACGAACGGCGCGGCTGCGGCCATCTGCAACGGCCCAGGTCACAGTTCGCCGTCGCGACAAACCCGCCTGGACGGCCACCGCAGCTTGCCTCGAGGCCCCGCCCGATCCGGGCCACTTCTGCTTGCTGCTCGCGCCCGGTGCACAGCGTCTAGGGCTGGTGGATGTAGGGGTTTAGTTAGTTAGATGGGCCAGACCCGGCTGGCGACGACACGTTCATACTCGCAGTCGCGGACATATGAAGACCGCTGGAAGCCGCGTGGGTATTGGTTACTAGCCACCACTGCCTGCGTATTGGTCGGCGCGACCGCCGGCTTCGAGAGTTCGCCAGCGACCGAGACCGCCGGCGCGTCAGCACAGATTGCCGGCGTCGCGTCGCTCGACGCCGCCTCAGCGGGTGGTGACCACGTCCGGCGTGCTGACGTCGTAGCGCGAGACCGGCCGCAGCTTCAGCAGCGCCTGCAGGGCCGCAGACTTTCTCCCGGCGTCTCGGGTGTCCCCCCAGGCGACCACGGCACCACCGCGCAAGGTCAACGACACCGCTGTCGGCGACGGTGCAGCCACCGTCCGGACCTGCCCCGCCAGCTCACGAGGAAGTTCACCGACCACGGTCAGCGCCGCGGCCGTCACGGGGTCGTGCGGGTCGGCGGCGGCAACATCGAGGACCGGTACGCCGGGTGGCGCGGCTGGCGCCGAACCGAAGACCACGCCGATGCGGTCCACCAGCGCCACGCCGCCCCCCGGTAGCACCAGCACCGCCGCCGGCTGGCGCTCGGTGACCCGCAACCGCAGCGTGGCCGGCCAACGCCGCTGGACAGCAACGGCGGCCACCGGCGGCAGCTCGCCGACCCGGCGGCGAACGCCCGCGGTGTCCACCCGCAGCAGCGGCACACCGGTCCGCACGGCCGCCGCGGCCCGCACCTGCGCTGGCGAGACCTGCCGCGCGCCGGCGACCTCGACCCGGCGTACCGCCAGCAGCGGTGCAAAGGTCAGCAGCCAGCCGATGGTGAGCACCGCCGCGACCACCGCGACGGCCAGCACCCGGCTTCGTCGGGGACCCCACTGTCGGCCCCGTCGGAAGCGCACGCTGCTCACCGGATCGCTCACCGGGCCGAAGCCCGCACCGACGCCGCGGGTTGGGCGGCGAACCGGCCGACGACTCGGACTTCGGGGACCAGCCACGGACCGCCGTTGGCGGCCACCGCCGCCCGCACCTGCGTGATCAGGTCCAGGACATCTTGGGCGCCGGTGCCCGGGGACACCACGATGAAGTTGGCGTGCTTGTCCGAGACCCGGGCACCACCGCGCCGCCGGCCCTTGCACCCGGCCGCCTCCACCAGCCGACCGGCCGAGTCGCCGTCTGGGTTGGTGAACACCGACCCACAGTTGCGTTCGCGCAGCGGCTGGGTGGCGCGCCGCCAGGCCCGCAGGTTGTCTAGTCGGGCGCGGATGCGGGCCGGATCGTCCGACACCAGCCGGAACCGGGCGCCGGTCACCACCGCGCGGGGCGGCAACGCCGAGTGCCGGTAACCGAAACCGAGCGCGCTGCCCGGCTCCACCCGGACCTCACCGCCGATGGGCATCAGCTCGGCCGTGAGCAGTCGGTCGGCCACCTGGCCGCCGTGGGCGCCGGCGTTCATCCGTACGCAACCACCCACGCTGCCGGGGATGCCGGCGCCGAACTCCAGGCCGCCGAGCGACTCCTTCGCCGCCCAAGCGGCCAACGCGGGCATCGCGACCGCCGCTCCGGCGTCCACATCCACGCCGCCCCCATCCACGCCGCCCCCATCCACGCCTAGCCCCGCCGGCGTACCGCCAGCGACCCGACGGAGCTCCTTGAAGCCCCGCCCGAGCCGCAGCACCAGGCCGGGGAACCCGGCGTCCGAGATCAGCACGTTTGACCCCCGTCCGAGCACCAGCACCGGGACCTCGTCGTCGCCAGTGCCGGCCAGCGCTCGCTGCACCACTGCCAGCGCCGCCCGGTCGGTCGGCTCGACGAACCCGGCCGCCGGGCCGCCGATGCCAAAGGTCGTCAGCGGACCGAGGAGCCGGTCCTGTTCGACGGCGACCCCGCCGGCGCGAATCCGGGCGATCGTCTCCGCCACCAGTACGGGATCGGCAGTCGGCTCCCAGTACGCCGGCACCGCCGAAGCCGGCGCCGTTGCCGCCATGGCCGCCGAGGCCCGCGCCCCCGACGTCACGTCCGCTCTGCCAGCGCCGCGAGCACCTCGGGTCCCAACATCGTGACGTCGCCGGCGCCGAGGGTGAGCACTAGGTCCCCCGGTTGGGTCCGCTCCACCAGTCGGGCCGGCACCGCCGAGAACGACGGCTCGAGTAAGACCTGACCGCCGGGCAGTGGCACCGCCGCCGCCACCGCCGCTCCGGTCGCGCCCGGCACCGGGTCCTCGCCGGCGGAGTACACCTCCAGCACGACCACCTCGTCGGCCAGCCCGAGAGCCTGCCCGAGCTCCGCTCCGAGGGCCGCCGTCCGGCTGTACCGGTGCGGCTGGAAGGCGACCACCAGTCGACCACCGTCGGCCACCTCGCGGGCGGCCCGCAGCGTGGCCGTGATCTCGGTCGGATGGTGCGCGTAGTCGTCAAAGACCCGCACTCCCGCGGCCGCGCCCTTGAGCTCAAACCGCCGCCGCACGCCGCGATAGGCGGCCAGCCCCGCGCGCAGGTCCTCGACCGGCAGCCCCAGCGCCAGGCCGGCGGTCAACGCGGCCGCCGCGTTCAGGGCGTTGTGCCGGCCGGGGACCTCCAGCCGGATCTCCCCAAGCCGGCGGCCGCGCAGTACTGCCTCGAACCGCGACCCGAAACCCGCCAGCGTCAGGTCGGCCACCCGCAGGTCGGCGTCGTCGGCCTCCCCGTAGGTGTGGACCGGCGCCGGCGCGCTACCGGCGAGCGCCCGGGCGCCCGGATCGTCCGCGCACAGCACGACGAAGCCGGCCGGGGGGACCAAGCCAACGAACTGCGCGAAGACCCGCTCCACCGCGGCCAGGTCGGCGTAGTGGTCGAGGTGCTCGCCCTCGACATTGGTCACGATCGCGGCGTACGGCGAGAGCAGCAGGAAGGAGCCGTCGCTTTCGTCCGCCTCGGCGATAAACAGCTCACCGCTGCCGTGGTGGGCGTTGGAACCGGCCTCGTTCAGGTCACCGCCGATCGCGAACGACGGGTCCACCCCGCAGCGCTGCAGGGCCACGGTGAGCATCGACGTCGTGGTGGTCTTGCCGTGGGTGCCGGCCACGGCCACGCCGCGGCGCCCGGCCATCACCGCGGCCAGCGCCTTCGCCCTCGGCAGCACTCGCAGCCCTCGCTGGCGGGCCGCCGCGAGCTCCGGGTTGGACTCCCGGATAGCGCTGGAGACCACCACGGTGTCGGCCGCGCCGAGGTGGTCGGCGGCGTGACCGACAAAGATCTCACCACCGAGGGCCCGGAGCGCCGCCAGGGCGCGCGAGTCCTTCGCGTCGCTGCCGGAGACCGGCGTGCCCCGGGCCAGCAGGATCCGGGCCAGCCCGCTCATCCCGGCCCCGCCGACACCGATCAGGTGCACCCGCCCGAGGGCAACTCGGGGACCCGTCGGCTCGGGGCTGTCCAGCCCGGGTTCCCTCCCTGAGCCGTGCGCGCTCCTCACCTGATCAGTCTCCCCCATCGCCCGATGTCGCCCCCAGCGGCGGTCGAGTGGCTGGGGTCGGCGATCGGCTTCGCCCCGGCAGCCGCCGTCCGCACCATCGCGGCGAGCGCCACGTCACCGTCCCGCCGGCCGAAGCGGGCCGCCGCAGCGCTCATCCGCCCGAGTCGCTCGGAGTCAGTGACCAGCGGCAGCACGTGCGTGGCCACCCAGGCGGCGGCCAGCGCAGCGTCGGCGACCTCGAGCCCGCCGCCGGCGGCCACCACGGCCGCGGCGTTGAGCCGCTGCTCGCCGTTGCCCACCGGCAGTGGCACGTACACCGCCGGCAGACCGACCGCGGTCAGTTCCGCACACGTCAGTGCGCCCGCCCGGCACAGCGCCAGGTCGGCCACGGCGTAGGCCAGCTCCATCCGGTCCAGGTACGGCACGACGACATAGGCCGGCCCCCCGGCAACGGGCGGCGGCAGCGCCGCGGAAACTGAAGCGGCGTTGGCCGGGCCGGTGACGTGCAGCACCTGGACACCGGCCGCAGCCAGCGCTGGCGCGGCGGCGGTTGCCGCGGCGTTCAGCGACCGCGCCCCCTGCGAGCCACCGAAGACCAGCAGCGTCGGCAGCTCCGGCGCCAACCCAAGCTCCGCGCGCGCCGCCGGCCGTAGCGCCGCCCGGTCCAGCGTCGCGACCACGGGGCGCAGCGGAACGCCGACCACCCGGGCGTGCGGCCAGGCAATGCCCTCGTTGGCAACCCCGACGTACGGCGTCAACCGGGCCCCCACCCGGTTGGCCAAGCCCGGCCGGGCGTTGGCCTCGTGCACGACGATCGGGATACCGCGGCGGCGAGCGGCCAGGTAGGCGGGGAACGCGACGTAGCCACCGAACCCGACCAGCACGTCGGCGCGCACCTCGGCCAACACCCGCCCGGCGGCGCGCACGGCACTTGCTGCCCGCGCGGGCACCACCAGCAGGCCCGGCGTCAGCCGTCGCGGCAGCGGTACCGGTGGGATCAGCCGCAGCTCGTAGCCGCGGGCGGGCACCAGTCGGGTCTCCAGACCCCGCGCGGTGCCGAGTGCGGTGATCTTGGTGTCCGCATCCAGCCGACGTAACGCGTCGGCAAGCGCCAACGCCGGCTCGACGTGGCCGGCGGTGCCCCCACCCGCCAAGACCACCCGCAGCGCGTCGGTCGAGCTCACCGCCGGACCAGGCGGCGCCGGCGGCCTCCGGGGACCGGTGGCGTACCGGCGCGGCGCGACCGTCGCCACCGGGACAGCGGCCCGCCGGTGCGCGCTGCCAGCGCGGCCGCTGCGCCCGGCTCTGTCCGGGCGAACGATGCCAGCATGCCGACGGCGAACAGGGTGGGCAGCAGCGCCGATCCGCCAAAGGAGATCAGCGGCAGCGGGATGCCGGTGATCGGCAGCAGGCCGACGACCGCGCCCACGTTCACCACGGCCTGGCCGACCAGCCACGCAGTGACCGCGGTCGCGGCCAACCGGACGAATGGGTCAGTCGTCCGCCGAGCGGTCCGAATCCCGGCGTACGCCAGCGTGGCAAACAGCAGCAGCACCGTGAAGGTGCCCACCAGGCCCAACTCTTCGCCGATGATGGCGAAGACGTAGTCGGTGTGCGCGTTGGGCAGCCCGCCCAGCCACTTCTCCTTGCTCGCGCCCAGGCCGATCCCCCACCAACCGCCCGAGGACAGCGCGTACAGGCCTTGGATCGCCTGGAAACCGCGGCCCAGCGGGTCGGCAAAGGGGTTCAGGAAGCCGGTGAACCGCGCCATCCGGTACGGCTCGATGTAGATCAGCAATCCGGTGAGCCCGGCCACCGTCGTGCTGATCGCCGCGAACAGCCGCACCGGCGCCCCGACCACCCACAGCAGCGCCATGGTGACCAGCAGCAGGACGATCGTGGTGCCGAGGTCCGGCTCCAGCATGATCAATCCGGCCAGCAGCGCGGTCACCGGCAACAGCGGGATGACCAGGTGCTTCCACTGCCCGAGCAACCGCTGCTTGCGGGCCAGCAGGTCAGCTCCCCACAGCGCCAACGCCAGCTTGGCCAACTCGCTGGGCTGATAACTCAGCGGACCCATTTCGATCCAGCGGGTGGCGCCGTCGACGTTGCGCCCCACGCCCGGGACCAGCACGGCAACCAGGCCGAGCACCGAGAACAGCATCAGCGGATAGCCCAGCCAGCGATAGGTCCGCACCGGCAGCCAGCGCGCCAGCGCCAACGCTGGCAGGCCGAGCGCCACCCACTGGGCCTGCGTGACCAACACGGTGTAGGAGGAACCGCTGCGGGCGTAGGAGCGGACGCTGGAGGCAGAGAAGACCATGGTCAGGCCAATGATCACCAAGGCGGCGGCGCAACCGAGCACGAGGTAGTACGACGTCAGCGGCCGGCGCAAGACCGGCAGCCGGTCCGGCGCGGCCGGCTGCGGCGCGGACCCGCTGGCGAGCCGACGGTCAGTGGTGGTGGCGCTCACCGCGCCGACCCGGACACCGTGTTGACCGCCGCCGCGAACGCGTCCCCGCGCGCGGCGTAGTTGGCGAACATGTCCATCGAGGCAGCGGCCGGCGCCAGCAGAACGGTGTCGCCGGGCTGGGCCAGCCGAGCCGCCTGCCGTACGACGTCGCCCATGGCCCCAGTGTCGGTGCGCGCCACCTCGACGACCGGGATTGCCGGGGCGTGTCGCGTCAGCGCGTCGCGAATCTCGGCCCGGCAGCTGCCCATCAGTACGGCGGCCCGCAACCGCTCGCGCGCCGCCAGCACCAGCTCGTCGAAGCTCAGCCCCTTGCCCAGACCGCCGGCCACCCAGACCACCGACGGGTACGCCGCCAGCGACGCCGCCGCCGCGTGCGGGTTGGTGGCCTTGGAGTCGTCGACGTAGCTAACCTGGTCGACGACTGCCACCAGCGCGTTGCGGTGCGGGTCCGGCGTGAAGCCGCGCAGGCCGGCGCGCACAGCGTCGGCGAGCACGCCGTACGCCCGGGCCAGGGCCGCGGCGGCCAGCGCGTTGGCAATGTTGGGTGGCCCCGCCGGCCGGACGTCGGCGGCGGCGGCCAGGTCGACGCCGGTCTGGTCGACGCCGGTCTGGTCGGCCGCAGCGGCATCCGGACCGAACGCCCGGTCGACCAGCCGGCCGGCGACCACCCCGAGCTGACCCGGGCCCGGCTCGGCGAGGGTGAACGACACCTGCCGGCCGGGGGCGGCTGTCAGCGCCTGCGCCGTGGGCGGGTCGTCGGCGTTGCCGATGGCCACGGTCTGGCTCCCGGCCCAGATCTTGGCCTTCGCCTCCTGGTAGGCCGCCACCGAGCCGTGCCAGTCCAGGTGGTCGTCGGCCAGGTTGAGCACCGCCGCGGCGAACGGGCGCAGCGAGGCTGACCAGTGCAGCTGGAAGCTGGACAGCTCGACCGCAAGCACGTCGTACGGCGGGTCCGCCAGCACCGCGGCCAGCAGCGGGGTACCGACGTTGCCGACCGCCACCGCACGCCGACCGGCGGCGGTCAGGATGGCGGTGAGCATCCGCACGGTGGTGGTCTTGCCGTTGGTCCCGGTGAGCGCCAGCCAGGGCGCGGCGTGACCGGCTGCCGCGGCCGGCCGCAGCCGCCAGGCCAGCTCGACCTCCCCCCAGACCGGGATGCCGGCGGCCGCGGCCGAGCGCAGCAGCGGTGCCTGCGGTCGCCACCCGGGCGAGGTCACGACCAGCGTCGCGCCGGCCGGTGGCGCGGCGGTGGCGGCCGGGCCGAGCCGCACCGTGGCCCCCAGCGCGGCCAGCGCGGCCGCCCGGGTCGCCAGCTCGGCAGCGTCCGAGCCGTCGACCACGCTGACCCGGGCGCCCAACCGCAGCAGCGTCTCCGCCGCGGCGACCCCGGAGATCCCCAGCCCGGCCACGCACACCGACCGGCCCTCCCAGCCGCCCTCGGGTGGTCCGCCGTTCACCCGATCGCCCCGTGGGAGAGGAACTCGGCGTAGAAGACGCCCAGGCCGAAGGCGACGGCGAGGCCGGCCACGATCCAGAACCGGACGATGACGGTGTTCTCCACCCACCCGGCCAGCTCGAAGTGGTGGTGGATCGGCGCCATGTTGAACAATCTGCGGCGCGATAGCTTGAAGCCAGCCACCTGCAAGATCACCGAAACCGTCTCGATCACGAACAGCCCACCGAGGACGACCAGCAGCAGCTGCGTGCGGGTGACGATGGCGATCCCGGCCAGCGCCCCGCCGATCGCGAGCGAGCCAGTGTCGCCCATGAAGATCTTCGCTGGGGAGGCGTTCCACCACAGGAAGCCGAAGCAGGCCCCCATGGCGGCAGCCGCGACGATCGAGACGTCGAGCGGATCCCGCGCGGTGTAGCAGCCGGCCGCGGACGCGCCAGCCAGCGCGCAGCTGTTGCCGAACTGCCAGAAGGCGATGACCACGTAGGCCATGAACACCATCACCGCGGCACCCGAGGCCAGCCCGTCCAGGCCATCGGTCAGGTTCACCCCGTTCGCGGTTGCGGCGATCATGACGTACGCCCAGATTACGAACAGGGTGGACCCGACGGCGCCAGCGGCGAACACGACGTTGCTGTCCCGCACGAACGAGACGGTCCGGGAGGCCGGCGTCAGTCCGGAGTGGTTGCGAAAGCCCAGCGCCAGCACGGCGAACGCGATCGACACCACCGACTGCCCCGCCAGCTTTGCCCTCGACTTCAGCCCGAGGCTGCGCTGTTTGACGATCTTGATGTAGTCGTCCAGGAAGCCCACCAGACCCAGCCCCGTCATCAGGAACAGCACCAGCAGCGCGGACGCGGTGGGGCCGCGACCAGGACCCGGGCTCGCCACGTGGGCGGCGGCGTAACCCACCAGGGTGGCCGCGATGATGACCATGCCCCCCATCGTCGGCGTACCGCGCTTGGTGTGGTGCGACGTCGGCCCGTCGGCGCGGATCTCCTGGCCGTATCCGCGGCGGCGCAGCACCCGGATGGCGGCCGGCGTGACGACGATGGACAGCAGCAACGAGGTCAGGGCGGCAACGAGGACGGACCTCACGGGCGTCCCACCGGCGCTGCCCCGAGGCCAACCGTTGGCGGCCAGTCGGCCAACAGAGCGGTGGCCAATCGCTCCAGGCCGGCAGCCCGGGAGGCCTTGACCAAGACGACGTCCCCCGGCTCCAGCTCGGCGCGCAGGAGTGCGAGGGCGGCGGCGGCATCGGGGACAGCCACCGACTCGTTCGCCCAGGACCCCTCCAGCGCCGCGCCGGCGTGGATCAGTCGCGCCTGCGGGCCGACGGCCACCAACCGAGAGACGTTCAGCCGGACGGCCAGCCGGCCGAGCGCATCGTGTTCGGCCGCGGCGGCGTCGCCGAGCTCCCCCATCGCCCCCAACACCGCCCAGGTACGCCGCGCACCGCCGGCCGACATCGCGGCCAGCGCCTTGAGCGCGGCCCGCATCGACTCCGGGTTGGCGTTGTAGGCGTCGTTGACGACGGTGACCCCGTCCGCCCGCTCGGCCACCTCCATCCGCCACCGGCTGACTGGCGCGGCGGTGGCCAGCGCGCTCGCGACCTCCGTGGCCGGCATCCCCACGGCCAGCGCGACGGCGGCGGCCGCCAGGGCGTTGTCGACCTGGTGCTCGCCGTACAGCTGGAGCTGCACGCGGGCCGCAAACTCCGCGGTGGCGAGGGTGAAGCTGGCCCGACCCGCGGCATCCAGCACCACGTCGTCGGCGCGGACGTCGGTGGCAGCGCTCCGGCCGACCCGCAGCACCCGGGCGGCGGTGCGGCTGGCCATGGCCGCGACCTGCGGGTCGTCGGCGTTGAGCACCGCCAGCCCGTCGGCGGGCAGCGCTTCGACCAGCTCGGCCTTCGCCCGGGCGATCGCCTCCCGGCTGCCAAACTCGCCCAGGTGCGCGCTGCCGACGTTGAGCACGACGGCGATGTCCGGCGGCGCGATCCGGGCCAGCCGGGTGAGGTGGCCCAGGCCGCGGGCACTGCACTCCAGCACCAGGAACCGGGTGTCTGCCTCGGCCCGCAGCACGGTGAGCGGATGGCCCAGGTCGTTATTGTAGGAGCCGGCCGCGGCCACGGTCGGGCCGAGCCGGCACAGCATCCCGGCCAGCAGGTCCTTGGTCGAGGTCTTGCCGCTGGAGCCGGTGATGCCGATGACCGTCGTACCCGGGAGCCGGCCGAGCACCGCCCTAGCCAGCCGGCCGAGCGCAGCCACCACGCCCGCATCGCCGTCGTCGACGACGACGGCCGGTACGCCGACGGGCCGGGCCGCCAGCACCCCGACCGCACCGGCGGCGACCGCGGCGGCGGCAAAGTCGTGGCCGTCGACCCGGGTCCCGGCCAGCGCGACGAACAGGGCACCGCGAGGGACCGCGCGGGAGTCGATGGTGACGGCGGTGACCGGCGTCACGGGAACTTCGACGGCGTCGAGCCGCCCGGTCACCGCCTGCGCCACCTCCGCCAGGGACAGCGCGATCACGAGCGCGAACCGGCCGAGCGCAGGGCGCCGCGCAGCACCTCACGGTCGTCGAAGGGGGTCACTACGCCGCCGCACTCCTGGCCGGTCTCGTGCCCCTTGCCGGCGACGACGAGCACGTCCCCGGCCCCGGCGCGAGCCACCGCCAGCACGATCGCGGCCGCACGGTCCGGCTCGACCACCACCTCGGCCCGCTCGGCGGCGGCAACGTCGCGAGCGCCGGCGGTCATCGCCGCCAGGATGGACAGCGGGTCCTCGGAGCGCGGGTTGTCGCTGGTGAGCACGGCCAGGTCGGCCGCTCGGGCAACGGCAGCCCCCATCTGCGGGCGCTTGCCGGCGTCCCGGTCGCCACCACAGCCCAGCACCACCAGGACCCGGCCGACCGGCGCGGCGGCGCGGACCTCAGCCAGCAACCGGGCCACCGCCGCCGGCGTATGCGCGTAGTCGACCAAGGCCACAAACGGCTGGCCGGCGTCGACCCGCTCCATCCGGCCGGGCACTCCGGCCAGTGCCCCGACCCCCGCGGCCGCATCCGCCAGGGGAACCCCGGCGGCGGCCAGGGTGGCCACTGCGGACAGGCCGTTGGCCACGTTGACAGCGCCGGGCAGCTGGAGGGACACCGAGATCTCGCCGACCGGTCCGCGCACGGTGAACGTGCTCCCGGTCAACCCGGCCTGGACGGCGGTCGTCGTCCAAGCCGCCCCGCCGACAGCGGTGGTCGAGCAGGTCTGCACCGGCAGCCTCGTCTCCCGCGCCAACCGCTGCCCGTAGCCGTCGTCCACAGTGATCACCGCGCGAGCGGCCCGGTCCGGGGTGAACAACGACGCCTTGGCGGCGTAGTAGTGCGCCATGTCGGCGTGGAAGTCCAAGTGGTCCTGGGAAAGGTTGGTGAAGACCGCCACGGCGAACCGGATGCCGTCCACCCGGCCCAGCGCCAGCGCGTGGCTGGACACCTCCATCGCCACCGCGGTCACGCCACGCTCGCGCATCACCGCCAGCAGCGCCTGCAGCTCAGGCGCCTCCGGGGTGGTGCGGACGCTGGGCACCACGGTGCCCGCGATGTGGGTTTCGATCGTGCCTACCAGGCCGGTGACGTGTCCCGCGGCGCGCAGGCCAGAGTCCAGCAGGTACGCCGTGGTGGTCTTGCCGTTGGTGCCGGTGACTCCGAGAACGGCCAGGTCGCGAGCTGGGTCGTCGTACGCCCAGACCGACACGGCCCCGAGTACGGCGCGCGGGTCGGGCACGACGGCGACCGGCAGCCCGGTGGCCGCCGCTGGGATGGCGCCCACCGGATCGGTGAGCACGGCGACCGCTCCGCCGGCGGCGGCCTGGGCCGCGAAGTCGGCGCCGTGACTGTGCGCCCCGGGCAGCGCGGCGTACAGGTCCCCGGGGCGCACCATTCGCGAGTTCAACGTCGCTCCGGTCACGGTCCGTCCCGCCGGCGCGGGACCCGCCCACCGGGCCTGGGGCAGCACGGCGGCCAGTCCGGCCAGCGGCTGTCGGCGGGACTGCGCCGGGCGCACCTGGGCAACGGGCAGGGACGCGGACACGATGGGGAGGTTACCGGTCAGTCCGTCGTCAGCTTCGCGGTCGGGGCAGCCGTGCCGGTGGGCGGAATCTGCCGTGCCTGCAGGGCGAACGCCATCACGTCGTGGAACACCGGAGCGGCCAGGGTGCCACCAAAGTGGCCGTTCTGCGGGTCCTGCAGCACCACCGCGACGACCAGCTGCGGGTTGTCCGCCGGCGCCATCCCAACAAAGGAGGCGGTGTAGCCGCGGTAGCAGCCGCACGTCGGGTCGACCCGCTGCGACGTACCGGTCTTGCCGGCGACCCGGAAGCCGTCAATGCGCGCCTCCGGGGCCGTCCCCTCGTTGGAGGTGACCGCCTCCAGCATGGTCCGCAGCTCCTGGGCGGTCTTCGGGCTGACAACCGTCGTCCGCCCGGGTGCCGGCGTGGGACTCAGCCGGCCGTCGCTGCCGATCGTGTCGCGCACCACCCTGGGGGGCACCCGGACGCCGTCGTTGGCCACTGTCGCGTACACCGAGGCCATCTGCAGCGCGTTGACCGACACCCCTTGACCGAAGGCGATGGTCGCGGCCTGAGTTCCCGACCACTTGTCCGGCGGAGGCAGGATGCCGGCACTCTCCCCGGCCAGGCCAGCGCCCGAGGACTGGCCGAAGCCGAAGCCGCGCAGCGCGTCGTACAGCTTGGTCTTGCCCAGCTGCTGGGCCACCAGCACGGTGCCGATGTTGGACGACTTCGCCAGTACGCCGGTGAAGGTCAGGTGCTCGACCCCGTGCTCCTCGGCGTCGTGGAAGACCCGGTCGTACACCGCCAACGTCGGCGGAACGGTGACCGGCGTGTCCGGTGTGACCACGCCCGCCTCCAGCGCGGCCGCGGCGGTGATGACCTTGTTCACGCTGCCCGGCTCGTATACCTCGCTGACAGCCGGGTCACCGCGCGCCGCCTCCGGCGCCGCGCCCTGCTGGTCGGGGTCGAAGGTCGGCGCGCCGGCCAGCCCCAGCACCTCACCGGTGTGCGGGTCCATCACGATCACCGACCCGCTGCGGGACCCGGTCGCCTGGACCTGGGCAACCAGCGCCTGCTGGGCCTGCCACTGGATGTCGCGGTCCAGCGTCAACTGCAGCGAGCTGCCCGGGACCGGCGGGGTGCCGGAGTGCTCGCCGGAGGGGATCTGGCGTCCGGCCGGGTCGACCTCCATGGTCTCCCGGCCGCTCTTGCCCGCCAGCACCCCGTCGAAGGTCGCCTCCAGGCCACCGAGGCCGTTGCCGTCCTGGCCGGTGAACCCGATCACGTTCGCGGCCAGGTCGGCGCCTGGGTGCACGCGCTTGGTCTCCGAAAGGCTGCCGATGCCGGGCAGACCGAGACTGAGCACCCGGTCTACCTGATCGGCTTCCAGGCCGCGGCCGAGGTAGACGAACCGCCCGGGCCGGCGCAGCTTCTCCTCCATCGCCGCCGGGTCCCCGCCGAGCAGGGCGGTGATCCGCGCTGCCGTCGCGGGCGGGTCGACGACCAGCATCGGGTCGGCGAACAGCGCCCGGGCCGGGACGGTGCCGGCCAGCCGGTTGCCGTTGCGGTCCAGGATCTCCCCGCGAGGGGCCGGCATGGCCACCGTGCGCAGCCGCTGTTTCGCTGCCTGGGCGGCGTACGCCGGGGCGTCCAGGCCCTGCAGCTGCACCAGCCGACCGGCGAGCACGACCAGCACGGTGAGCGCGGCCGCCAGCGCGACATGCAGCCGGCGACTCGGCCGGCCCAGCCGGACCCGACTCCGGCGAAGCGACCGGGGGGCGGCGGGGGGCGTCCGCCGCGCCGTCGGCGCCGTCGGCCGGGCAGCCACTCGCGACCGCTCCCGAGTGCCCACCGAGGAGGTCACGGGACGCTTGCCGGTGTGCCGGGGGCACCCACGGTCGGAGCCAAGATCCCCGCCGCACCCTCCGCCGGCCCGGTCGCCGGGGCTGGGTCGGCCGGGGCCGCGGATGCTGGTGCTGACGCGGTGGTGTCCGGGGACGCCGGGGTGGCGATGTGCGGCGTGGATGATCCCGACGGCGCGCCCAGCACGGCCCCGTCCGGCAGCCGGATGAACAGCGGGTTGGCGTTCGGGACCATGCCGAGGTCCCGAGCCCGCTGCGCCAGCTGGCCGGGGGCCTCGGCGGCCTCCACCGCCCGCTGCATCTCCTGCTCCCGCTGGCTGAGCACGGCGCCGCGCTTGGTCAGGTCGCTAACGGTGAAGGAGTCCTGCGATCGGGCGGTGTTGAGCAACAGCAGCCCGACCAGCGCCCCGGCGAGCAGGCCGAGGATGAGGACGACGAACGGCGCCCGGCGGGCGGCCGGCGCCCCGGTCGGCACCAACCGCAGCGGCGGCCGAGCTTCCCGCGCCGGGGGACCGGACGGATGGGCGCCGGCGCGGGGGCGAGGCGCGCCCGTGGGCGCCGGCTGCGCGGTCACGCCGCCTCCCGGATGCGCTCGGCGGCCCGCAGCCGCACCGATGCGGCCCGCGAGTTGGCCGCCACCTCGGCCGCCGAGGCCTGCTCCGCGCCCCGGGTTAGCTGCCGAAGCTCCGGGCGCAGTTCGGGCGGCACGACCGGCATGTCGGGAGGTGCCTGGCTGGTCGCGCCGGCGGCCAAAATCCGCTTCACCAGTCGGTCCTCCAGGGACTGGTAGGCCAGCACGACGATCCGGCCGCCGACAGCGAGCGCGGCGACGGCGGCGGGCAGGGCCCGTGCCAACGCCCCGAGTTCGTCGTTGACCTCAATCCGCAACGCCTGGAAGGTGCGCTTGGCCGGATGCCCCCCGGTCCGCCGGGTAGCGGCCGGGATGGCGTTACGCACGAGCTCGGCCAGCCGGGCGGTGGAGTGCAGCGGGGCGCGGGTGCGCTCCCGGACGATGGCGGCGGCGATCCGGCGAGCGAACCGCTCCTCGCCGTACCCGCTCAGCACCCGGGCCAGCTCGGCAACGGAGTAGGAGTTGAGCACGTCGGCCGCGGTCTGCCCGCGCGAACGGTCCATCCGCATGTCCAGCGATGCGTCCACGGCATAGGCAAACCCCCGCGCGGGGGTGTCCAGTTGGAGGGAGGACACGCCCAGGTCGAACAGCACGCCGTTCACCCGGGCGACACCGAGATCGGCCAGCACCCGCGGCAGCTCGTCGTACACCGCTGGCACCAGCATGGTGCGCTCGGCGTACGGCGCCAGCCGGGCGGCGCTGCGTGCCAGCGCGTCGCGATCGCGGTCCAGGCCAACCAGCCGCAGCCTCGGATGCTGGGCGAGCAGGGCCTCGGCGTGGCCGCCCAGGCCGATCGTAGCGTCCACCACGAGCGCGGCCGGGCCAGCCAGCGCCGGCGCCAACAGGGTCAGCACCCGACCAAGCAGCACCGGGATGTGCTCCGCGGCCGGAGCCGGCCCGCCGGGCGGAGTCATCGACGGCATCTCGACCCTTCCTGCCGGCCGGGACCGGTCACAAGCGGTGGCGTCGTCTCGGCTCACGAACCAGGGACGTTGGTGGGCGAATGTCGGGCGAACGCGAAGGCCAGGTCCCCGCCCACTCCCCCACCTGGCGCCGGGGAAGGTGCGCCAGCTGGGCTGGAGCGGGTGGAAGCCTGGCAGCACCTTCGCGTGGGCCGCCGTCACAGCACTCCGGGCACCACCTCCTCGGCCTGAGCGGCGAAGGCTTCCTCGTGCTCGCCGAGGTAGGACTCCCAGGACGCGGTGTCCCAGATCTCGATCCGGTCGTTGGCGCCGATGACCGTGCAGTCGCGGGTCAGCCGGGCGTAGGTCCGCAGCGTGGCCGGCACACTCACCCGGCCCTGCCGGTCGGGCACCTGATCCGTCGCCGCGGCAAAGAAGACCCGGCCGTAGTCGCGCACCGTTTTGGCCGTGAGCGGCGCGGACTGCAGCGCTGCCGCCCGACGGGCGAACTCCTCGGTGGAGAACACGTAGAGGCAGTGCTCCTGCCCCTTTGTGATCACGAGCCCCTCCGCGAGCTGGTCTCGAAACTTGGCCGGCAGGAACAGCCGCCCCTTGTCGTCGAGCCGGGGGGAGTAGGTGCCCAGGAACACGGCCCCACCCCTCCGCGACCGGGGCGTCGTTCGCACCCGACCGGCGTTGGCGCTCCACTTCGCTCCACATTACCCCACTGCGCCCCACCGTCAACGGCAACGAGAAGTCCCACAACGCAAAAGGCCCCGCCGACCGGGTCGGCGGGGCGAGAACGGTGAGCTGGGTGCACAACGGCGGCAGGCTCCAGCGTTCGGGCATCGGCGTTAGCACACACCACCGCGCCGACGATGTCCCGTAGGCACGCGGCTGTCGGCGCGTCCGAGTCGCGTCGGCGTACACCGATGGATGGCGCCCGACCGGCGGACTCGGGCGCCGACCAGGCGCCGTACTACGCCGATGTTGAGCGCAGTCGATGTTGAGCGCA
>Ga0208715_1000070_pt1 | contig 40312 bp, 26 predicted proteins | sample NGESurshal092012_3_FD_184473 | JGI IMG/M metagenome (GOLD analysis project Ga0208715, IMG submission 184473) | Arctic peat soil microbial communities from Barrow, Alaska - NGEE Surface sample 210 shallow-092012 (SPAdes) | ecosystem: Environmental > Terrestrial > Soil > Wetlands > Peat ... | reverse complement strand
GAGCACGAGCAGCTCCCCATCAGCCGCTTCGAGGCTCAGGTCGCGCGCTGCGACGTAGCCGTTCGGGTAGATCTTGTCGACGTGCTCCAGCGCTATCCTGGCCATCCCGGGGTCTCCTGGTGGTCGTTGGCAGAACTACAATTGAGCGAAACTACAACTGAACGGGATGCGAGGTGCCAGTGGCGTAGATGCCAGTTGACAGTAACGGCGCCGGGACTTCACCGGCACGCGACATGGTACAAGCAACTGCTTTTTCTTTGCTTCCGCCGAGTGACGTCTCGATGTTCTGACTAACAACTAGACGCTGTGCTTCTGACAGCTCGCATCCCGTTCTGTCGCAGTTGCCGTTCCTCATCCCTTGACCGCCCCCGCCGTCAATCCTTGCACGATCCGCCGCTGGAATATCAAAACCATCGCCGCCACCGGCGCAGTCGCAACAACGGCGGCGGCGAGAATCTCCCCCCAAGGCACCTGATACTGTCCGCGGAAGAGCGCGATCGCCACCGGCACCGTCTGTCGCTCTGGCCCGAGCGTGAACGAGAGGGCGAACAGAAACTCGTTCCAGCAATAGATGAAAGTCAGAATTCCAGTCGTCGCCAGGCTCGGCACGGCGAGTGGGAGCAGAATTTTCGTGAAGCTCTGTACTCGCGTGGCGCCGTCTACGTGCGCTGCCTCCTCGAGATCCTTGGGAATCTGTCTGATCGAGCCGGTCAGAACCCACACTGTGAGCGGCATCGCGAACGTCATGTATGGCATGATGAGACCGGGATAAGTGTCGATCAGGTGGAGCGATCTCAGCAGCAGGTAGAGCGGGCTCACGATCGAGATCTGCGGGAACATCGTTACCGCGAGAATGAACCCCATGATCGCAGCCTTGCCCCGGAATTCGATTCTGGCGAGAGCGTAGGCGGCGAGCGTCCCGACGATCAGGCAGAAGATTGTCGTCGTTCCCGCCACGACCAGCGAGTTGCGGATCGGCGTGATGAAGTCACGCTCAGTGAACAACGCCCGGTAGTGATCGAAGATGAGGTGTCGCGGCCACAGCGACGGATCGCGGAAAAGCGCGGCGTCGGACGTGAGCGATGCGACGATCGCCCAGTAGAACGGGAAGAGTGTGAACAGTATCAGCACGACGAGCGCCGCCCCGAATGTCCATCTGCCCCACCGGACTCCAGCCGTCGCTGCGGATTTCATTCGCTGCATCCGGCTGATCTGGCGTCATGCGCGTTCTCCGATGTCATGCCGCCTTTTCTCGGCCCGGACGCATTGGCGAGCGTCATGATTCCTCTCCCCCGAGCCGCACGCCTAGCCCACGCACGTAGAGCAACGCGAGGCCGAATGTGATCGCAAAGATCACGACCGAGAGCGCAGAACCGTAGCCAAAGCGGAGATTCTGGAGCAGCGCGTTGAAGGTGTAGAGCGCCACCGGCTCGGTGGATGTGCCGGGCCCTCCGCCCGTGAGCACGTAGATCAGATCGAAGACGCGGAATCCGTCGAGCGTTCTGAAGATCAACGTCACGAGAATCGCCGGCTTGAGCAGCGGGAGCGTGATGTGCCGGAGCTGCCACCACGCGTTGGCGCCATCAACAGCTGCGGCCTCATAAAGAGTCAGGTCGATATTCTGTAGTCCCGCCAGGAGTAGCAGCGCCACGAACGGTGTCGTCTTCCAGACGTCGGCGAGAATCACCGGCACCCACGCCGTCGATGTCTGGATGAACCAGACCATCGGCTGCTTCAGGATTCCCGCGTCGACCAGGAGAGCGTTGGCGATTCCGCCCTGAGACTCGAAGATGAAGCGCCAGAGGAGCGCTGCCACGACCGTTGGAATCGCCCACGGCACCAGTACCGCCGCGCGCACGAATCCTCGTCCGCGAAAGACGCGATTCATCGCCAGGGCAAGGAAGAGCCCGATCACGAGCTCCAGCGAAATCGAGACTACCGTGAAGAACGCGGTGTGACCGAGCGCCGCCCAGAAGCGCGGATCCTTTGCGATCTCGATGTAATTCGCGAGCCCGACGAACGGCTTACCGAGCCACGGCATCCTCAGCTCGTCGAGGTGCAGCGATTCCCAGAAGGTCCAGCCGAGCGGAAAGATCGCGATGAGGGCGATGACGGCGAGCGCTGGCGCGACGAGTGACCAGCCGATGCGGGCTTCGTGTCCGAGGCGGGAGATCTTTCTCATGGCGCTGATTCCTTCGCGGCACCCGACATGAGTTTGCGCATCCCCGTCCGCTCGATGAGCGCATTGATGCGCGCTGCCGCCGAGTTGAGCGCTTCCCTCGGCTCCACCTGCCGCACGAGGGCACGGTGCAATTCGATCTGAAGAATCTCGGAGAGCTCCGTGTAGATCGGAGTTACGGGCCGAGGCGTCGCGCTTTCGATGGCTCGCCGAGCGTTTTCGAGCGGGATCGCGATTGCGCTGCGGAGCCGCGCGTCGTTGTACAGCGCGGGACGCGTTGGGTATTGTCCCACCGCCTGCGCGCGCTCGAGCATTTGCTCCGGCGCGGTGAGATAGGCGATGAGCTTGTAGGCAGCGTCGGGATGGTCGGTGTAAGCGTTGATCGCGAGCTGCGCGCCGCCAAGTGCCGCGGTGGAGTGTCCGCTGGGAGCAGCTCCCGACGCCGGCATCGGTGAGACGGCGAACTTTCCCGCGACTTTGGATTGCGCGGTATCGCTCATCGCCGCGACAGGGTACGGCCAGTTGCGCATGAAGACGGCGTTTCCATTCTGGAATGCGAAGCGCGCTTCTTCCTCGTGCCAGGTGAGTACGTCGAGCGGAGCGACGTTCGTCTTGTACAGCTCGTCGCGCATGAACTCGAGCGCGCGCACGGCCTCGGGACGATTAACCACGACTTCGCCCTTATCGTCGATGATGCGGCCGCCGAACGCTCCGAGATATTCCACGAAGCCGGTGATCAACCCTTCGTAGCGCGCGCCCTGCCAGACGATTCCATAGCGCGGTCCACCGCGACGCGACATCGCCGCCTGCGCATCGGTCACCATCTCCTCGAGCGTCTTCGGCTCATTCGGAACGAGGTCGGTGCGACGATAGAGGAGCCCGACGTCCGCGAACCACGGCAGCGCGTAGAGTTTCCCGGCCCAAGTGTTGGCCGTGATCGTCGCAGGAAAGAACTCCGCTCGGGGCGGTCCGTACCTGTCGAGCGGCAGCACCCACCCCGCTGCCGCGAACTCCGGCGTCCACACGACGTCGAGCTGCAAGATGGAAGGATTCCCGACGCGCGCATTGAGCCACTGCACATAAAGCTGGTGCCGCTGCGACGCATCATCGGGCGTCCGTTGCAGCTCGACGCGTACCCCCGGATTCAGCTCCATGAACCGCTTCAGCTGCTTGGCTACAAGCGTCCCCTCGGCGCCGAGCGCGGAGCCGGAGAAAGTGAGAACGGTCTCGCCCTTGTTGGAGGTCGGCGCGCACGCGGCGAGAGGCCCCGCGAGCGCGAGCGCCAGTATGAAAGCTGACCGGCTATTAGCTGCGAGGCTGAGAGCTCCCTGCTTCAGTTTTCTGGATGCCGGACCGCGCCTCAATCTCGAATCCGGGATAAGACGAACTGCACCGCTAAATCCGTGACGTTCCATAACTGCACGTCGGTACTGGCCCCATACCGTATCGGCTTGAGCGTCCCACCGCTGATCTCGTAGCTCCACAATTCATTGTGCTTCAGGCCAGACGCCTCCACCGCGGCGTTGGCGCGCCGCAACGCGTCGCGCATCTCGGTGACGTACGCAGCCAGCGCCGGATCGCGCGGCCGTCCCGTCGCATCCGTCGCTCCCGAGATCTGATTCGCAAGTCCGAGCAGCACGAGGTTCACTTCCCTCCCCCACACCACGCGGGGCGAGTGATAGGTATCCCTGCGGAATGCTTCCCACACGCTCGGAGGCGCATAAGCGTCGTTGGCGACGAGAGGACCCAGCCGATCGACGAGCAATCCGACGGGATAGGCGCGCGTGATCGCGCGGACGTCTCTTGTCACCGCGCTCAGTGCCGCGCTCGTCGTGTCGCTCCCATCTCTCAGGAAGAGCCAGGTGGCGGGATCGGTGTTCACCACCGGGATCGGGCGGCCGGAGGAATCCAGCGAAATCGCGAGAAACTCGAGCGGCGACTTGTCAGCGCCCGTCGCAGACAGCACGCCTTGCCAGTACCCGCGCTCCGCCGCCGGAAGCCACTGGAGCTTTGCCGCGACCTTGGTCTGGATCTCCTCCGGCGTCAGCGAGACCACGAAGTGCCGCACCACCCCTCTCCAGTTCTGAATGGCGCGCTGGAAGAACACCGGGTCGTGCGCGAACTCGCCAAGCGGCGTGTCGCCCACGCCCTCGGGCGCGACGGCAGCGAGCTCGTTCTGGGTGAAGCCGATCGCGCGGAACGAGGCGAGGATTTCGGCAATCGACTGCAGTGCGCGCGGAACCCAGATGGCGTTGATGTCCATCTCGAATCGACCGTTCGCGTAGCCGGCGTTGCTGTCGCGCCAGCTGATCGACCGCCAATGCGTCGAATCGAGACGCGGCGATGCGATGAGATTCTGAACGATGGGATCGCGCGCGTAGGGAGCGGCAAGCGTCGCCACGAGTCCGAGCTCTCTCAGGAGGAGCCCGATCCGCGGCCCTCTCCCGTCCGACGACTCCATCAGGAATGCTTTCTTTCGCGCCGCCGTCACCGCGGGATTCCCGAGGTAGCGCGCCACGACCACCGGCAGCTGGAATTCGTCGTCGCGCATGTGGTAGTTCTCGCGCACCTTCTGCAAATCCGCGAGCGATGCGCGCGCGTGGGCGAGCGCCGTGTCGGCCGCCAATCGGTTTCCGCGCCGGATCAAACGGAAATACTCCGTCATGTGCGCGTTGTATTCCGCGGAATTCTCACGGATCGCCTGCCCGCCCAGCGCCTCCTCGTGACTGACATCGCCTTCCGGGCCGAGCTTTCTCAGCGCGCTCGCGATCACGAACTCGGGCATTGCATCGGTCCAGACCGGCTGCATCATCAGCGAGGTCATCATCATGTCGCGGCCGAAGTACGTCGCGTAGTTGGGGAGCCCGGCCATCAGCTTCTCTTTGGAGCTGAGGAGCTCGGTCCCACGCACGTCGCGCTCGAGCTGGCGATACCGGGAGACCGTCGCGGCGGCGTCCGCATTTGTGGCGGCGTTGCCGCGCGCGCGATCGGCGGCGACGCGCGCGTCGTTCAGGAAGCGAAGAAACGCGGTGTTGAATATCTGATCCCGCCCGAGCGGAGTAAGCGCCGGCGCATCAGTCGTCACGCGGACGGTGAATCGAATTGGACGATTGGTGTTGGCGCGGATCGAGATTATCGGCACCCTCACCACCATCGAGGCATCGCGCGGATCGGGGCTCAGATCTAGCTGAAGATTCGTTTTTCCGTCGAGCGTCGTCTGAGACGCGGTGACGCCGCGCCGGTCGCGCACGCCGGTAGTGATGAGATCGGGCTCGAGCCTCGCCCTCAGATCCGACGTCAACCCGGCGTTGAGAAATCCCAACTGGCGCTGCCGCTCGGCCGGATCGAGACGGTCCAGATTTGCGATCAGCTCCTCCTGCTCCCGCAATCTGAACGTAGGCCAGTCGAACAGCTCGAGATGACGCCCCGAATAACCGAGATCGCGCTCGACGCGCATGGAGCCGAGCAAGACCCACCCGATCAGGATCTGGGGTGCCTTCGCGACGAGCTGGTACTCGATCGTGCGGCGATTACCTGCCTGCGACACGATGGCGTCTGCCGATCCCCACTCGAGCCGGATCGGCTTGCCCGCTCCATCCCGGACGGTGAACCCGACGCTCTCGTTCACCGCGTCCGGCAGGAGATTCACGACGCGCCCGCTCCGCGCATCGAGATAGACCTGCACGACGTTCCCCTTCGTGTCGCGGAAGAAGCGCGTCTGGTACCCCTGGTACGCGGCGGGATCGTCGAGCCCCTGCTCCGGGAAGGCGAGCACCGGTTGTACGGTGCGAGTCTGCGCGACGACGGGTGCCGCGCTCAACGCGAGAGCACCAAGAAGCACGGGCGTCCAGGCAGTCAACGCGTACATCTTCCTCATCAATCTCTTCTCCGCTCGAACGGGCGCGAGGAATCGCGACCGGGATAATGTGGCACTCTAGAGTCGTTGCGTCATTAGCACTCGGGCTTGTTGTTTGGGCGGGCTGTGTCCGGCTTTGGCTTGCCACCACAAAACCGAAGCAGGGGGCTGATGGCTTGGCAGCTGGTTAGCCAGGAGCTTTTCCGGTGGCGTTCCGAGAGCCTGCAGAACGAAGTTCTCGACCTCGAAATTGACCGTTGCGACGCGCACAAGACCCTATTTCGGGATACTATTTTGCCTGTATGAAAGCTCCCAGCGATCAGCGTAGTTGGCTAACAGCTCCCTGCTTCGGTTTTATGGATGTCAGTGTCCAACCCGTTCCCTGACCTGTAGGTGACCTCGCTCGACCTCGCTCTCCTCGGAAACGGCAGCATCGGCGCGTTAATCGACGCCCAGGGCGCTGTCGTGTGGTGCTGCTTCCCACGCTTCGATGGCGACCCGGTATTTTGCTCGCTGCTCGCGGGCGACTCGCCGCGCGACAAAATCGGCGCCTTCACCATCGAGATGGAGGGGGCGGTCAGAACCGAGCAGCAGTATCTCCCCGACACGCCGATACTCGTCACGCGCTTGTACGACGCGAAGGGCGGCGTCGTCGAGATCACCGATTTCTGCCCACGCTTCGAGAAGGACGGGGCATTGTTTTGTCCCAAGCTGCTGGTGCGCCAGGTGAGGCCGATCGGGGGAAGGCCGAACATCCGCGTTCGCGTCGAACCAGCCGCCGACTACGGTTGCACGAAACGCCAGCACGCGCTTGGGGCCGGTCACATCAGCTACGCTGGCGATCAAGCGCTCCGGCTCACCACCAACGCTCCGACAGAGGCGATCGCCGACCGGACGCTGTTCCATGTCACCGAGACCATCACTTTGATGTTCGGGCTCGACGACCCCGTCGCGGGGGTGGGCGACGTGACCAGCAAGGGCACCACAATGCTCGAACGAACCACCGCGTATTGGCGCAATTGGACTCGCTCCCTCCAAGCTCCGCCCGAATGGCGCGACGCGGTGATCCGCGCGGCGATCACGCTGGAGCTGAATGTGTACGAGGCTACAGGCGCCATCATCGCGTCGATGACGACCTCGATCCCGGAAGCTCCCAACACCGGCCGCACCTGGGATTACCGCTACTGCTGGCCCCGCGACGCCTACTTCACCGCCGACGCGCTCTCCCGCCTCGGCGAGATGCGAACGATCGAGCGCTACCTCGCCTTCCTCCTCGGCGTCGCGGCAACGACTGACGACGCGCATCTCGTTCCGATCTACACGATCGACGGCGGACCAATCCCGGACGAGCACGTCGCCAAGTGTCTGCCCGGCTATCGAGGCATGGGACCTGTACACGTCGGCAACAAGGCGAGCGAGCAGGCTCAGCACGATCTCTACGGCGAAGCCGTGCTCACGGCCGCACCGCTTTTTCTGAATTCGCGCACGAGCCAGGCGGGTGACGAGGCGCTGCTGGCGAGGCTCGAGCCATTCGGCGAGCACGCCGCTCGACTATTTGAAGTTCCCGACGCCGGATTGTGGGAGCTGCGCGGCGCCGAGCGCGTGCACACCTTCTCGAGCATCATGTGCTGGGCGGCATGCGACAGGCTCGCGAAGTACGCCGATCGCCTGAAGCTTGCCGATCGCGCCGAGTATTGGCGGTCGCGCGCGACGAGCGTCCACGAGGTGATCTCACGGCGCTCGTGGAACGCGAAGCTCAACGCATTTACCGCGACCATGGATGGGGACTCCCTCGACGCGAGCCTGTTGCTGATGCCGCGACTGGGATTTCTCGAGGCAAACGATCCGCGCTTTGCTGGAACTGTCGCCGCGATCGAGAGTCAGCTCAAGCACGGAGATTTCGTCTATCGCTACGTCGAGCGCGACGACTTCGGTTATCCGGAGAACGCGTTTCTCGTTTGCACGTTCTGGTACATCGAGGCGCTCGCGGCAATGGGAGGCGCGCGGCGCGAAGAGGCGCGCCTCTTGTTCGAGAAAGTGCTCACCGCGCGCAACCGGCACGGGCTGCTGGCGGAGGATCTCGATCCCCGCACTCTCGAGCAGTGGGGAAACTTTCCCCAGACCTACTGCATGGCAGGCATCATCGACTGCGCCCTCGGACTGAACTGAAAAGCAACGGAAGAATACCGGCCCGGGGCCACCAGCTTTAAAGCTGATGGTCCCGGACCGGTATTCTTCCTTTTGTCTAGCGCGGCTGGATCTGTCTTGCGCTCAAACGGTCCTTATCTGAACACGATCCAAAGCGCACCAATTATGGCGGCAAGCAACACCGACAGTCCGATTTCCAGGCTCCGCTCTCGTGGACTCACCACCACCGCGGCCGACGGCGCCACGGTCTGGAGTGTGAGGTCCGCGACGCGCTCCGTAGCCGGAGGGGGAGTCATCATACTCACGACGATCAGGATTCCGCTGCACAGAAGGAAGAGCAGCGCAGCGAAGTGGAGAAAGTTGATCCCCGCAAGCCAGGACCACAGCGTTCCGCTCGGCAATTTCGCCTTCCCAAGCTCCAGCAATAGACGCGCAAAACCGATCACGAAACCCGACCATAATGCGGCGAGAGCGCCCTGCCCATTCAGCCGCGGACTCAGGAGTCCGAGGAGGAAAACCGCCGCGATCGGCGGAGCGATATACGCCTGCACGCTCTGCAGGTAGATGTAGAGGTGCGGCGAGACGTACTTCATGAATGGAATCCAGGCGAGCCCCAGGAACACGAGAATCACCGTGGTCACCCGCCCGACGAACACCAGGCGCGCTTCGCTCGCGTTCGGCCTCCACTTACGGTAAACGTCCCAGGTAAGCAGGGTCGAGCACGAGTTGAATGCAGAAGCGAGCGAGCTCATTAGTGCGGCGAGCATCCCGGCGAGCACGAGGCCCTTGAACCCGATCGGGAGAAGGCGGGTGACGAGTATCGGATAGGCAGCGTCGGCTGCGCTGCCTCGAACGTCCTGGTACAACGCGGCGGCGATGATCCCGGGCAGCACGAAAATGAAAACCGGGAGGATCTTCAGGTAACCGGCGAAGATCGTTCCGCGACGGGCTTCCTGTATGTTGCGGGCCGCCAGCACGCGCTGGACGATGTGCTGGTCGGTACACCAATACCAGATGCCGAGGATCGGTGCTCCGAAGACGATTCCCGTCCATGGGAAGTCTTTGTTGCTCGTCGGTTTCCACATCGAGAAAAAGTCGGGCGGCACCTTGGCCTGGAGGCCGGACCACCCGCCCACCGCATGAAGACCGATGAACATCAGTGTCACCGAGCCGACGATCAGCACCACGGCCTGCATTACTTCGGTATAGATCACCGCGCGCAGTCCACCGAAAATCACGTACAGCCCGGTGATGACGATGAGGATTGCCGCGCTGGTCCAGAAATCAAAGCCCGTCACCGCCCGCATCACGACGCCGCCGGCGTACAGCGTCACGCTGATCTTCGTGAGCACGTAACCGACGATGGACACCCAGGTGAAGTATGAGCGCGCGGCGGGGTTGTACCGGCGCTCGAGGAACTCCGGCATGGTGTACACGCCGCTTCGCAGGTAGAAGGGCACGAACAGCCAGCCCAGGAGCAACAGGATGAAGCTGGCTAGCCACTCGAAGTGGCCGACGGCCAGGCCGCTCGCCGCTCCGGTGCCGGCAAGCCCCACCAGATGCTCGCTCCCGATGTTGGAAGCAAAGAGGCTGGCTCCGACCGCGAGCCAACCCACATCCCGCCCCGCCAGAAAGTAGTCCGAGCTCACGTTCTTCTCGCGGCGCGCCGCCCAGTAGGCGATCCCCGTCAACACGAGGAAGTACGCGACGATCACGAGGATGTCGATGATGCTGAGGTTGCTCATGGCGTTTCTTCGGTGAGAGAGAAGTGGACGGCCGAGCTCTTTTGCGCTACGCTCCGCGACCTCTAGAGCGGAGTCCGCGAAGAATTTGAAGCATTTCGTCGTTCGGCGCTACAGATGCGGCCCCATCGGTTGCCTTGACACGGCGCGGGACGACTCCCCACATTGGCCACGACGGCAGCGGAGAGATGAATGAGCAGTGAGATCAACCGGTGAAGCGCCGGGCATTTCTCGCGGGAGCGGGTGCCGGCGCCGCGGGACTCATCGGGCTCAGGCCCGCACGCGTTGAAGCCACAGATCTGATCGCCGCCGACGCTCGGCGCATGGATCTCGCCGAGGCCGAAGCTCGGCGCACAATCAAGCGCGACGCGCTACATCCGGCGGCGGCGTTCAAGCTCTCGGTCACGCGCTGGCCCTTCCATAAGTTCACCCTCGACGAGCTGTCGCAGATGGCGCGCGAGCTGGGACTCGATTCGGTGGAGCTCCTCGAGCCGGATGAGTGGGCTGTCCCAAAGCGGTACGGACTCACGTGCGCGATGGGATACGCGACGGTGCCGAATCCGGAGGCTCGTCTGACGCAGGGGTTCAACCGCCTAGAGAACCACGCTTGGCTCATCCCCGCCTATCAACGGGCGATTCCGCTCGCAGCCGCGGCGGGAGTGCCGAACGTGATCTGCTTTTCCGGAAGCCGTGCCGGACAGAGCGACGATGAGGGTCGCGCAGTCTGCGCGCGCGGACTCGCTCCCCTTGTCCCAATTGCAGAGCGGCACGGCGTGACACTGTGCATGGAGCTGCTCAACTCGAAGGTCGATCACCCGGATTATCAGTGCGATCACACCGCGTGGGGCGTGGCGCTCGCCAAGCAGATCAATTCGGAGCGCTTCAAGCTGCTCTACGACATCTACCACATGCAGATCATGGAAGGCGATGTGATCCGCACGATCCGCGACAACCACCGGTATATTGGGCATTACCACACCGGCGGAGTGCCGGGCCGACACGAAATCGATTCCTCCCAGGAGCTGAACTATCCGGCAATCATGCGAGCGATCGGCGAATCGGGATTCACGGGGTACGTCGCGCAGGAATTCGTACCCACACGCGATCCGCGCGCTTCACTCGCTGAAGCTGTCCGGCTCTGCCGTGTGTGACGCATGACGGCACACCGCGCGCCCGAAAACCCGATCATCACCCCCGCGATGGTCCTGCCTTCGAGGCCGGACTTCGAAGTGCTGGGTGTGTTCAATCCCGCTGTCGCTCGACACGATGGACAGGTCGTGCTGCTGCTGCGCGTGGCGGAGGCTCCGCGGAAGATGTCGAGCGCGCTAGCGGCCGCTCCCATCTTCAATGCGGACACCGGTCGCATCGAGATTAAGCGGTGGCAAATCACCGAGAAAGGACCGGATGTGAGCGATCCACGGCTCGTGGTCGACAAGGGGCGCACCTGGCTCACGTCGATGTCACACCTGCGAGTCGCCCGCTCGACCGACGGCATCCACTTCGACGTGGAGGGGTTGCCAGCGCTCTCTGCTGCGACCGTGTACGAGTCGTTCGGAATCGAAGACCCGCGCATCACCCAGCTGGACGGCACGTACTGGATCACTTACACGGCCGTGTCGCATTACGGGATCGGGACGGGTCTCGCATCGACCACGGATTTCAGGACGTTCGAGCGGCACGGCATCATCTTCCCACCTCCCAACCGCAACGTCACGATCTTCCCCGAGAAAATCGGCGGGCTGTACGCGGCGCTACACAGACCCATGCCGGAAGGTCTGGGACAGCATTCGATCTGGACCGCAACATCTTCGGATCTGAAATCGTGGGGGAACCACCGCCTCGTCGCGACCCCGAGGGAAGGCAGCTGGGATGACTCGAAGGTGGGAGGCGGGGCGGCGCCGTTTCGCGTGCACTACGGCAAGGAAGATGGCTGGCTGGCGATCTATCACGGGGTGACTGGCTCGCCGCCCACCTATTCGCTCGGCGCCCTGCTGCTCAACCGGCACGATCCATCTCGGGTGAGAGCGCGTTCGCGCGAGCCGATCCTCAAGCCCGAAGCACCGTACGAGCGCGAGGGGTTCTTCGGCAGTGTCGTGTTCACCTGCGGCGCGCTGGCCCACGGCGATCTCGTGCGCGTTTACTATGGCGCAGCCGACGGCGTTACCGCTGTCGCAGACCTGTCATTAGCGGAGATTCTGTCGGGAATGGTGGAGCCGTGACCTTCGAGCTCGGCGTCAATTACTGGCCGCGCCGAAGCGCCATGTACATGTGGCGCGAGCTCGACATCGGCGAGGTGCGCGACGAGATGGCGCAGATCGCCGGTCTTGGCTTCGACGTCGTCAGAGTGTTCACGCTGGCTCAGGACTTCCTCCCCCAGCCACTTACTGTGGCAGCCGACATGGTTGCAAGCCTCGTGGAGGTCGCCCGCGCGGCGAAGGACGCCGGGTTGAAAGTCGTGCCCACGCTCGTCGTCATAAACATGAGTGGTAAATTCTGGTGGCCCGCCTGGATGCTTGATGCGCAGGGCCTGCCCGCCGACCTGTTTTCGGATCCAACGATCCTGCGCTCACAGTCGCTGCTGGTCGAGACGTGCGCACGCGCTCTGTCGGGCGACCACGCGATACGCGCGTTCGATCTGGCAAACGAGATCGACGATGCCCAGCGGCCTCGTACGAGAGATGCAGGCTGGCTCTGGGCGTCGCTATTGGCGAACACAGTAAGACGCGTCGCTCCCGGTACGCCGATTCAGATAGGCGCGCACCTACCGTCGCTGACGACGGAGAACTACATGCGCGTGGATGATATCGGCGAGGTCGCCGACGAGGACTTGATGCACGCGTACCCGCTCTACTGCGACGTCGCGCGCTCGTTTCTCGATCCGGATCTGGTGCCGTTCTCCTGCGCGCTGACGGCCGGGCTCGCGGGACGTGGCCGTCGTCCGCTCATGCAGGAGTTCGGACTGTGCACCGCTCCGCCGGGAGCTCCCGGACAGACGATCACCGACGATTTCCTGGGACGGCCGCTTCGTCAATATCTGGCGTCTGAGGAAGAGGCGGCGGCGTACTACGACGCGGTCCTGCAAGGATTGGTAAGCACCGGCGCGGCTGGCGCGTACGCCTGGTGCTACGGCGACTACGACTCCCGGCTCTTCGATCGGGCACCATTGGCGACAGCAGTACGGGAACGCACCTTCGGACTGGTGCGCTCGGACGGGAGCGAGAAGCCCGCGGCCATGGTGTTCCGGAATTTCAGGAAGCGTCGCGACGACGGCATGCTCGTGCAGTCAGCGGTGCCGCGAGTGCTCGATGTCAGCGCCGATGAGTACTACCGCGCGCCAGCTAAGCACTTCGAGCGCCTCTATTCGAATTGGGTAGCACAGAGGCCTTCATGATCGCGCCCCTCGAGCGTCTTGCAACCAACCCGCTCATTCGCCCCTCCGATATTTCGTTCGTTCGCGCCAGCGGAACGTTCAATCCTGGAGTGACAGTCGACCGCGCGCGCGACAAAGTCGTGCTGCTCGTTCGGGTATTCGAGGAAGCTTCGCGGCGGTCGTGTCTCGGCCTGGCGCTGTCGGCCGACGGAAAGCGAATCGACGAGATATGGGATCGCCCCGTGATTGCGCGCGATGCGCCTTACGAGCATTGGGGCGTCGAGGATGCCCGCATCACGTATCTCGAAAGCGAAAAGCGCTACGCCATCACCTATACCGGGTACTCGCGCGACGGTCCGCAGGTGTGCTTGATCACCACCGACGATCTGCTGTCTCCGACCAGCTACCGTCGTCACGGTCCCCGCATCGCCGGCGAAAACAAGAACTGCGTGATCCTTCCGGAGAAGATAGACGGCCAGTACGTGATCCTTCACCGGCCGATGCCGAGGATAGTATGCATCAGGGTGTCATCACTCGAAGAAGAATGGCCAGCGGATGGTGCAACGCTGGTTGGGCCTCGCCCAAATACCTGGCGGAGCTCCCGAGTCGGCGCCGGCGCGCCGCCCGTGCGAACGGACATCGGCTGGCTGTTGCCATTTCACGGCGCGACCTCCATCGAAGAGGGGAACGTCTACTCGATGGGATGGTGCGTGCTCGACCTGAAGAATCCGGAAACAGTTCTCTACGTGTCCGATGCGCCCGCACTCACACCTGAAGCGCCGTACGAGATCGAGCGCAACGCGATTCCGCAGGTGGACATGGCGAACTTCAGGACGGGTGTGCGCGTTGTGTTCCCGCAAGGTTTGGTGGAGAGAGGCGAAGATTTCCTGGTTTACTATGGAGCCGCTGACGTATCAGTAGCGGGGGCGCGGGTCAACAAGCGCGAACTGATCTCCTCTCTGGGAGAAGCCATCAGATTGAAGCAGGGCGGTATTCCGTTGTGATCGCGCGCCCGGTAATTCTTTCTCTGATCTTGCTCAGCGCGGCTTGCGGTCGCGGCGCAGAGAACTACGTCGTGCCGGCGGGCGAGACATCCCTGACCGTACGATTGGATCACCTCCAGCACCTTGGCCTCGACGCCGTTGTGCGGGGACTGCCGGTACGCGTTGTCTCCCTCTATGCAGAAGCGCCCGACTATCGTCCGACAGGCTCTCCCGCGCGCGACGGATTCGAGGGAATCGCCTGCCTCGACGATGCCGCGCGCGCCGCGGTTGTCTATCTCCGGGAATACGAAGCAACGGGGGATGTCCGTGCCCGCGACGAGGCCGTTCGACTTCTCAGCTTCGTCACCGCGATGGAACAGGGTGACGGAGAGTTCGTCAACTTCATCGACTCTGCCGGGAGGCTTAACCGCAACGCGCCGAGCAGCCGAAAGAGCATGTCGTACTGGGCCGCGCGGAGCATCTGGGCCTTGGGCGAAGCGGTTCGAGTACTTGGCCCCCAGGACTCGACCTTGGTGAAGAGCATGCGCCCGGTGCTCGATCGCGCCGTCTCGCGAATGGCGCGTGAGATAGATGCGGGACGCCTCATTGGTGGATCGACTACTGCCACGGCGGAAGCGTTGCTCGGCCTGCTCGCGGTTGAGCGGGCCGAGCGATCGAAGGATCTCGTCCCGTTGGCAACGCGCACCGCCCAGTTGCTTGCCGCGCATTCGGCAGGCGGCATGGCGACCGCCCCATGGGGCGCGCACATCGATTTCCCGGATGCCGCCTGGCACGCGTGGGGATCCCGATCTCCAGAGGCGCTCGCGATGGCTGGCAACTCCCTGGGTCATCCCGAATTTGCTGCTTCGGCCAGAAAGGAAGCGGACGGACTGTGGGGAAGATTCCTTCTCGCGGGAGGTATCCCTTCAGCGGTCGCACCCGACGGGACGGCGACATGGTACCCGCAGATCGCGTACGGCATCGGCCCGCTCGTCGAGGGATACCTGGCGTTGGCGGAAACGACAGGCGAGCGCCGTTATTCCGTGTTTGCGGGGCTCGCAGCAAGCTGGTTCCTCGGCGCCAACCCCGCGGGCGTCAGCATGTACGACGAGCAGACTGGTCGGACCTTCGATGGGATCAACGGTCCGACCGCAGGTCAGGTCAATCGAAATTCCGGTGCGGAGTCGACAATCGAGGCGCTGCTGGCGCTTCAGCGCGTCACGAGCAACCCGGATGCCGCGGAGTACCTGCATTACCGCCCGGTCGGTGCTCAATCCGCGTCGCTTGCCAGCGTTCCCGATCGGCGGGAATACACCGGCCCCGCGGGACAGCGTCTTTTTCTTCGTCGAGGGCCTTCGGGCGTGGAGATTACCCAGGACGATGAGGCCGTCGGGGAAGAAGTGGGCGCCGGAGCTGGCAAGCCCAGCGCACCAATCGTACTGACCTACTGGCCCGCTGCAAATCCCCCTGAGACACGACTAGCCATGCGGCTCACGGCGCAGTGGAACGCGGAGAACCCCGGCGTTCAGGTACGTGTGCAGCCATTGCCGGCCGGTCGTTCTTCCGAAGAAGTTCTACTCGCCGCGATCGTCGCCAAGGCAACTCCGGATGTCAGCTCGAACGTCTCGTCGGCACTGCTGGCGCGGCTGGTTCGGGCCAAAGGCGTCGTGCGCCTGGACAATCGCGTCGCGACGTCGGCGCGACTCAAGGAGCGCACGAACCCGGCGATGCTCGCGTCGCTCCGGCTGCCGGACAGCGGGATCTACGCGTTCCCGTGGAAGACGAATCCCGAGATGTTGATGTACAACGTCGATCTGTTCAAGGCGGCGGGGATCGGCCCGCCGCATACACAGAGCGAGTTGGTGCAGGCGTGGCACAAGCTCGCCCGCGACACCAACGGCGACGGCCGCCTCGATCACTGGGCGATGTGGGCGACGCTCAAGACGACCTGGTACGAGCGCTTCTACGATTTCTACCCACTGTATCTCGCCAGCTCGGGTGGTAGAACGCTGATAAAGAACGGGCAAATTGACTTCGACAACGACGCGGCGGTCGCGGCACTCGACGTGTTGCGCCGCGGGTTCGCCGACGGCGTGCTCCCCAGATCGAATTTCGAGCTTGGACACGATCCATTCACCGATGGAACCGTCGCGATGAAGATCATCGGCCCGTGGTTCGTGAAGGAGCTGGACGAGCTCAAGATCCGCAATTTGCACTACGCCGTCACGCCCGTTCCCGGGGCCGATGGTACGGATCCGGCCAATCAATACGCCTTCGCCGATTTGCGGAGCATCGCGATCTTCTCCACGACCCACCATCCCGACGCCGCGGCGCGCTTCGTCGCGTACCTCACGTCACCCGCCGCCGACCGCATGCTGATCGAGGAGGCGAGCCAGCTGCCTTACCGGCGCGGTCTCGCATCCGATCCGCGATTTACGGCTCCGCTGGCGCGGTGGCCCACGCTGTCGACGTACGCCGAGTATGTCGAGCGATCGCGCGACCTGGACCTCGATCCTGACGTGGTGGAGATTTTCGATCTACTCTCGGAAGCCTATGAGGAGTCCGCGATCTACCAGACTACTCCGGTGAAGGATGCATTGAAGAAGGCCGCCCGCGAAGCGAGGAACATCGTGAATGCGCGCTGAGCAGAAATCGGGCTCGCTGATGGCAGGACCGTACGCAGCGTTCCTGCTCGTATTTGCGGTGTACCCGATCGCGTTCGCTCTCGTCCTCGTCTTCCTGCAGTGGGATCTCGTCACGGTGCCGACGTTCGCGGGTGCCAACAATATCCGGCTCCTCCTCCACGATGGGCGATTCTGGCGCGCCGTCGCCAACACATTCGTGTTTCTCAGCATTCATGTGCCGCTTCAGATCGTCACGGCGCTCGCGCTCGCCCTCGCCCTCAATCGCCAGCTCGCAGGTCGCTCGTTCTGGCGCGCTGCATTCTTTCTGCCGGTCGTCATCTCGGGCGCCGTCGTCGCGATTCTCTGGAGCCACCTCTACGCCACTGACGTCGGACTGATCAACCGCCTGCTGGTGAAAATCGGGCTGTCGCCCGTGCCCTGGCTCACCGATCCACGAACTGCCATGCCCGCGATCGCGGTGATGGTCACCTGGAAGAACGTCGGCTTCTACGTCATCATTTATCTGGCTGGACTACAGTACATCCCGCGGAGCTGCCAGGAAGCGATCGAAATCGAGGGCGCGTCCGCGTGGCAGCGCTTCCGCTACCTGACACTGCCTTCGCTCCTGCCCCAGACCATTCTCGTAGTCACGCTCTCGACCATCAACGGCTTCCAGCTCTTCATCGAGCCGTACGTGATGACGGGAGGCGGTCCGCTCCGCCGCACTTACTCCGTCGTGCTCTATCTGTACAACAACGCTTTCGCGTACCAGAAGATGGGTTATGCCGCGACGATCGGTGTCGCACTGGCGCTCATCATCGGCATCGTCGTGTTCGCTCAGCGTCGCTTGATTGGCAGGGCTGAAGCGCTATGAAGCAGCTCAGACGGATCGCGCTTTACGCGGGTCTCACAATCGCCGCGATCACTTTCATCTATCCATTCCTCTGGATGGCGTCCGCCACTTTTAAGCCGGCAGCAGAAGCAGGCTCGCTGGCGCTCATCCCGCACGACATCACGCTCGACAACTACCGCACCATGTGGGCGCGTGCTCCGTTCGGTCGCGCACTCGTGAACAGCACTTTCGTGGCAACCACGATCACGCTGGCGGTGTTGGTGTTCGGCTCGATGACGGCGTACGCGATGGCGCGACTCAACTTTCGCGGCCGGCCCGCGCTCAACGCCGCGACGATCGCGGTGCTGATGGTTCCCGGCCAGCTGACGCTGATTCCGCTGTACACGCTGATCGTGCAGTTAGGCTGGATCGACACCTATGCGGCGCTCATCGTGCCGTATCTCTTCAATGCGACGGCGATTCTGATGCTGCGACAGTTCTTCCTCCAGATTCCGCAGTCGCTCATCGACTCGGCGCGCATGGACGGAATGAGCGAGCCGCGCATTCTCTTCACGATCTTCTGGCCGCTCTCCAAGCCGGTGCTGTCGATCGTCGCGATATTCACGTTCATGGGCGCGTGGAACGAGGTGCTCTGGCCGCTGCTCGTGGTGAGAGAGCAGAACCTGATGACGCTTCCGCAGCTGCTGACGGTATTTGCGCTCGGTGGAGGAGCGGGAACAGTGGGCGTGTCGCTGGCTTCGGCGATGGTGCTGGTGGTCCCCGTCGTGATCGCGTACATGTTCCTCCAGCGGAACTTCATAGAGAGCATGGCCGGGTCGGGGATCAAGGGATAATGCCGTCAGTCACCTTCGAGCACGTGCGCAAGAGATTCGGCGACTCTACGGTCGTCGAGGACTTCGATCTCGTAGTTGCCGATGGTGAGTTGCTGGTGCTGGTGGGAGGGTCGGGCTCGGGCAAGTCAACCATTCTCCGCATGGTTGCCGGTCTCGAGGAGGTGACGTCAGGCACGATTCGCATCGATCAGCGCGATGTGACCGCACTCCCGCCACGTGAGCGCGACGTAGCGATGGTGTTCCAGGATTACGGGCTCTATCCCCACATGACCGTGCGCGAGAATCTTTCGCTGGGACTCCGTCTCAGGAAGATCCCGCGACAGGAGATCGACCGGCGTGTCACGTGGGCCGCGGGCATGCTGGGCCTCGCATCGCTGCTCGATCGCAAGCCGAAGCAGTTATCCGGAGGACAGCGCCAGCGCGTGGCGATGGGCCGCGCAATGGTGCGCGAGCCCAAGGTGTTTCTGTTCGACGAGCCGTTGTCCAACCTCGACGCCGGCCTTCGCGCTCAGATGCGCATCGAGATCGGCGGCCTCCAGCGACGGCTGAAGACCACGACCATCTACGTCACGCACGACCAGGTGGAAGCGATGACTCTCGGCGACCGCATCGTCGTGCTCGCTGACGGACGCATCCAGCAGATTGGCCGGCCGATAGACCTGTACCGTGCTCCCGTCAACCGCTTCGTAGCGGGCTTCATCGGCACCCCGCCGATGAACTTCGTGGAGGGCACCCTTCGGGAGAACAATGGCCAGGCGGTCTTCATCACTGAGGGCCTGAGCATCGGAGTGCCCCGGGAGAAAACACTAACGGCAAATCCCACGCAGTCCCTGACGCTGGGGATACGTCCCGAGGACCTCCGCGTCGAGTCTTCCGCGGCTCAATCAGTGGACGACGGATCATCGGCCGGAGTGCTTAGAGGGCGCGTCGTACTGGTCGAACGACTCGGCGGCACCAGCCACGTTCATTTCGACGTGGCTGGTGGCGGCAGCCGCATGATGGCATCGGTCTCGAACGATCGCCTGCCCAGCGTTGGCGAGACGATCGTGGTTCGCGTGCCGCCCGAGCGTGTACACCTGTTCGGCGCGGACGGAAGAGCCATCGGACGAACAGCGGAGATCGTCTGACAACTTTCCCACCTGCGCTCGGCCCTCTGCGGGCTAAAGCTCTCGTCGCGATTGCGCTCGCGCTCACCGCTTGCGCCAGGATCTCTCAGAGGACACCGCAGGTTATTCCCGTCACATCCGCTCGGACAGGCCGGAGCGTCTCGGGCGATAGCGCTCCGGTCAAGGGGCAAGGTGCAGATCTACTGACGATTGAAAGCGTGAAGGAAGTTGGTCAAATAGAAGTCGGCAGCCCTTATGTAGGTATCGAGATTCACAAGAGCTTTCCGTTGTTGAATCGGATAAGCTTTTACTACCCGGTAGCAAACAGTATCGATATCAGTGACGATTACTGGAAGCGTGAGAATTTCAGAATCATGTCCATCGGACTAAGGGTGGGTGGTTCCCCAAAACGCTTTCTCGAGCATCAGGTTTATAAAGTCTCTCAGACACCATACTCTGTTTCCTTCGATGGAAACGATTCTGGCAGTCACGTCAGGATCACTTATGAGTTTTGCAGGAACGAGCCAGCTATGGTGGTTACCTACGAGATAACCAATACATCCGCGACCACGAAAGACTATGAAGTGTATACCCGACTGGAAACGACACTTCGAACAAGCCACACTTACAAACTTATTGATAGCGCATACACCGACTTTCAGACCAGCGGATCAATAATCAGGACGAACTATCCTTTTGTGGAAACCGGGAATGCGCAAATATTTGTCATGAACTCAGGGCTGCAGCCGTCGAGTTTTACAACGAGGCAGCCAAAGAATACTGGATTCTCAAGCCTCGACGATTGGTGGTTGAACACCGACAGCCCTCTTCCGGCAACACTAATTCCGCGAGAGAAACCAGACAAACCCCTCGCTGCGTTCACTTACAAGAAACAGTTACCTCCTGATTCATCAATCACGATTATCCAGATTGTTGGATCAGCATTGATTTCAGAAGCGGCGGCGAAGACGGCTTTCCTGCTCACGCACTACCAGCGTGAAGTCAAAGCGTACAAGGATTACATCATCAAGGAGGCTTTGGCCCGGCCTGACATCGTTACCGGCGATAACGATCTGGATTTGACTTCGCGGTGGTCAAGGGCAGTCCTGGCAACGAACGCCCATTACCTGCATGGCCGAATAGTTCCTATGCCTGCCCAGGCGGAATACAATTTCTACTTTACTCACGATGCATTGCTCACCGATTTGGCGGCGGTGAATTTCGATCTGGCAAGAGTCAGGAACGACTTGGAATATATAGTCAGTTTAGCCGACACAGATCGAACCATACCCCACGCCTACTATTGGCAGGATACAAAGTACACGACTGAATATGCGGGACCAGAGAACTGGAATCACTTCTGGTTCACGCTTGTGGCTGCACGTTATCTGCGCCACTCAGGGGATCGTGAGTTTCTGGCGCGCCTTTATCCCTATATCGAGAAGAGCATTCAGACTGCGCTGAAGAATAAAGGCGCAGACGATCTGATGTGGTCCTCGCGGCCGGACTGGTGGGACATTGGTCGTAATGTGGGACCACGGGCGTACATGACGATTCTGGCCATTCGTGCATTGAGGGAGTTCGACTTTATATCGAGCTCATTGAACCGTGATGGGTCGCAATTGGAGGCCTATGAGAATCTCGCGACTCGAATGAATAAGCAGCTGGTCGACAGGCTCTGGGATGACCAGCTGAACTACCTGATAAGCTATTACGAGGATGGAAAAGAGGATCGCCACATATATATGGGATCTCTGTTGGCCTCACATTTTGGCTTGCTCGATGATGCCAGGAATCGAAAGCTGCTAACGACTGCCAAGGCAAAGCTATTGGATGAACGACTGGGCCTGTACACGCTGTATCCAATGGACCTGCATCTGCTTATCGATTACATGAGATTTTCCGGTAATGAAGCCGGAGCACCTTACCACTATGCCAATGGTGGGATCTGGCCCCACGGAAATGCCTGGTACGCTCTCGCGTTGATCAACAATGGATTGAACAAAGATGCTTTTGAATTCATGAAGAGGACTATGACCTTAAACGGAATAATGAATAGTCCTAATGGCCAGCCTGCTTTGTATGAGTACAGAATAAGTGACAAAAGCGATCCGGCCGTTTATGGAAAGATTGACAAACCTCAATTCCTGTGGGCGGGCGGCTGGTACCTCTACACTCTGTATAATCTGTTCGGCCTGAGGGAAAATGAATGGAATATCTCGTTCAGCCCTTTTATTCCCAAAGGTGTGGATTCCGTACAGTTGACCGTGACCCTCAAGGGCGTCCCTGTAAGTGTCGATATCAGGGGAGAGGGGAGCACGCTATCCTCCATCTCATTCGATGGAAGGGAAATCCCATCAGCTGTTGTGCCGGAGGATATCAAAGACTTGAGAAAGATCGGCGTAACATTAGGGGATGCCGGAACGCCGTATCTAAGTTCGGCTAATGCTTTAGTAATTTCTCCAGTCTATGACAGAGAAACGAAGAAACTTGAATTTGATCTCGAGTCTTTTGCAGGCCATTTAATCGAGGTGGGAGTTGTATCCCCGACGGCAAAGCAAAGTATTGCGATAAATGGTCGTTATATCAGCAGTGGGATTACGGAATCAAGAACCAACGGGAGCTATAAGATTCATCTGCGGCACGTTTCCAGATCGCAGAGAAATCATTATTCAGTAACAGTGAAATAGAGTTCTCCCCGCTTCTTTGACGATTCCCATTATTGGCCGGTCATCCTCACCAGCAGCGGCCTGGCGCTGCTGCGCCGCTCCCTCAGTAAAAAAGGATTAACCCAAAAGTTTGCCTGCAAACGTTGAGTCAACCCGATTTTCATTTGAACGTGAATCAATAACCGGGATTCTGCGTTATGCTCCCACCTGATTTATCAATTTCACCTTGTGGAATTGGATAAAGATAGTTGTAGTCCTGGAAATTTTTCCCAAGTGCAGTCAAAACCTGCTTAGCTATACCCCACCTTTTTAAGTCATTGAATCGTTGCGATTCGAAACCCAGTTCGACTCTTCTTTCATGCATTAACCAACTTTTTATCTGGTTTTTATCAGTGGAGGCAATGTCTCTGTCAGGCAGGGTACCAACCGGGGGCAAAGTACCGTTAACCGCCACACTCGTCCGGGCCCGGCTCCTGATCGTATTGATTATGGCAATTGCCTGGGGGTACATCCCGGTTTCATTATATGCCTCGGCTTTCCAGAGTAATACATCTGCCAGTCGAATATAGATTTTGTTGCTTGGCGCATCGTCATTTCCTTTATACAATCTCACAGTCGCCGTATCTGTTGCGCCCAACAACTTGTAAACAGCTTTGTCGGCCACGTTTACCGTGTAGAGTAACCTTGGGTCATCAGCTTCAAATTCACTGAGAAAATTATCGGTAGGAGCAATGAACCCCCAATCCAACGGCGCGCACAGTCCATTGCCCTTTCGTGGATTTTGACCCGACTGGTGGTCGTAGGCAAAGATGACTTCATTCTCGGTTGTTTCCTTGGTTACATCGAAACTGTCGAAATAATTGGGGTTCAAACTGTAAAAGTTCAGGCCCTCCAATTCAGTTACAGTACTAATAACTTCTGGCCATTTTTGGTTGTAAAGTGCCACTTTGGCCTGCATAGCCAAGACAGCTCCTTTAGACGCTCTCGACCATTCCGCAGGATCAGAATATTTGCTGTTCGGCAATAATGTCTTAGCCTGGGCCAGGTCTGAGCTGATCTGCGCATAGACGTTGGTTTTTGTTTCTCTCTTGGCCGCGCTGTAGGCATCGCTAAAGCTTTTAAGTGGTTTTACCAACAACGGTACATCTCCGAAGTTGTTCACCAGATCGAAATAGTAAAAAGCCCTCAAAAAATAGACCTCGCCCAACAGCCGGTTTTTCAAGGCCGGATCGATGGCAATTTTTGTCGTAATTGCGTCATCGGTCAAATAGCTGATGGCCAGATTGGCGCGCGATATCCCTTCGTAGTCGTAGCTCCATTGACCATTAAAAGCCTGGTTGGAGGCGGTGAAATTAAAGCTTTGCACCTGATCCATCCACGCCTGGTCGCCATCAGGGTTCCATTTCTTTTGCACATCATCCGAAGCGATGTCGTCTACAATGAAATCGTTTCGGAACACTGTGCCCAAATCCCATCTCCAGTCGCCGAGGAGATTGAGGGTACTGGAAAGCATCTGATAAGACGATGTCACCGACACCTCGACCGAATTCAGTGTCGGGTCTGTGCTTACCTGTTCCGGGGTAAGCAAACCGATAGGATCTTTGTGTAAATCGGTGCAGCTGAAAGCTGAGATGATCAGGATCGATGCAGCTGCCTTATGCCTTGTTTTCATGACTGCTCCTATCGATTTATGATTTCTGAATAAATCGATTAAAATTTCGCAATGATTCCGACTAGGAATGCTTTCTCTTGCGGATAAGTTCCCCTGTCCAGGATATCGGTAGATTCCGGATCCAATCCCGTATAGTTGGTCTTTGTAAAAAGGTTCTGGCCGGATACATACAGGCGTCGGGTAGGTCCGAAAGTGTATCCGAGCTCCAGGTTTTTCAGGCGGAAATAAGAAGCATCCTCCACAAAAATGCTCGATATCTTGCTGCTACCATTGTCGTTGAAGGTGGTTCGGGGAATGGTGTTACTGGTGCCTTCTCCGTGCCAGGCCCCTAGTACTGCGACAGTGTGGTTAAAGGGACGGCTGTCATAATCCGTTATCTGCTTGGCATCGTTGTATTTGTCCACCCCCCCTACTCCCTGAAAAAACATGGAAAAATCAAAACGATGATAGTCCGCGGATAGGTTCAAACCATAGTTAAGTTTTGGAATCGAATTTCCGATGAACGTCCGGTCCTTATCGTTGATTATTCCATCGCCATTCAAATCCTTGAATCTGATGTCGCCCGGCTGGTCCGGAGGATTTACAGTGCCGAATAAATGCGCGTTGATTTCACTTTGATTTTGATAAATGCCTTCCATCACGTAACCATAAAATGAGTTAAGCGGATGTCCTACTTCGGTTCTGGTTACAGGCCCTGCTATACTCGGTAAATTGGGGTGCAGTTTTTCTACCATGTTCCTGACCGTGCCCAGATTTCCCCTTATACCGTAATTGAACGCCCCACCACTATTTTTGAAATCCAGAGAAAGCTCATATCCCTTGTTACTCACTTCACCCGCGTTGACGATGGTTGGAGAAACATTTCCCGCTATGGAAGGCAAAGAAATGGGTAACAGAATGTCAGACGTCTTCCTCACGAAGTAGTCCATGGAGAGATAGAGCTTGTTGCTCAGCATCCCCACATCCAGCCCAATGTCATTTTGTAAAGTGGTCTCCCATTTCAGATCGGGATTGCCGTAGCGTGAAATGAGAAATTGGCTTCCCGATCTTTGGAGCAAAGTCAGGAAAGCGTAGTTATCGATCTCCTGGTTGCCCAATTTTCCCGTGCTGGCTCTCAGTTTCAGGTCAGATATCCAACCAACATTCTGCATGAAACTCTCATTGGATATTTTCCAGCCTACGGAAACCGATGGGAAATAGCCCCATTGATTATTTGGTGCAAACCTGGAAGAAGCATCTGCTCTGAAATTGGCTGTAATCATGTACCGTGTATCGAACATGTAGGTTGCCGAGCTGAATAGTGAGAAAAGGCCCCATTCAGATGCAGAACCTCCGGTGTTTTGATCCGTTGTTCCACCGTAGTCGAGATATTGAAAGTTCTCCTTTACATAATCGAACCTTTGTCTCGATCCACCAATCGAAGAAGAATAGTTGGTGATATACTCGCTGCCTACGAGCGCACTTATGTCATGCGTTTGATTATTCTTGGCATAATTCAGGGTGTTGTTCCATGTGACAGTAGTTTCCTGCCCTCTGTCTTCGTTCAACCCGGTCGGACGATTTTGACGCCCGGTTCCTTGGTCAAGCGGGCCCGCTCCTCCGTTATCATCGCCGAAATTAAGGTTGAAGGCTTTGTTGTGGCTCAAGTTTAGATCGACCCCAAGATTACTCTTGAATCTTAGAGCGTCCAAAAGAGCGTATTGTGCGTAAATATTGCCGAAAGTCTTGAGGTTGCTTCTCTTGTCATTGGTGAAAAAGGCCAGGGCAACGGGGTTGGAGCCAAACTCATACCGGTTATTGTTGTTGTCCCATGGTGTTGTAAAAAAGGGCAAATCGGTAAACGGATCGCTCGCGGAATAAGTCGGATCAGTTGGATTTTTAAAAACAGGTATGACGGGAGGCCTAATCAAGGCATGACGGATAATTCCGGGTGCATCTCCGCTTGAGGAAAGCTTGTCCTGGTTGGCATAGGAAAGTCCGAGATTGGTTCCAACGTTGAACCGATCAGTCAAAGCTGCATTGATGTTCGTCCTGAAATTGAAGCGCTGATACCCGTCATTCGAGTAAATCACAATACCATCCTGCTTATTAATTCCACCCGACAGCAGGTATTGGATCCTGTCACTACCTCCACTCGCGGTCAGCTGCAGGTTTTGGGATTTTCCCGACGTGAATAACTGATCCAACCAATTGGTATTAGCCAAAACCTCCCCGTTAACCATCCCGCTTAATTTGGCCGCCGTATACGGGTTTTGGAGCAGCGGGTCATATCCGGAATTGTTCCAGGCTTCCTCCATTTTGTTCATGTACTGAGTGCCGTTCAACATGGTCGGAAGATTGGTCGCCCTTTGAATGCCACTATAGTAGTTGATGTCAAAACTGGATTTCCCTCTTTCTCCACTCTTCGTAGTAATCACAATCACGCCGGCAGAAGCCCTGGAGCCATAGATAGAGGCAGCAGAAGCATCCTTGAGCACGGTCATGGATTGCACATCTGCAGGATTCAAAAAGGATATATCGCGACTAGGGACTCCGTCTACTATGAAGAGCGGACTGTTGTTGCCTATCGTTCCTTCACCACGGATACGAATACTGATCTCGTCGCCCGGCGCACCGGTGCTTTGTGTAACCGTCAAACCGGAAACTTGCCCTTGTAAAGCCTGCGCCACATCGGGGACTCTTCGAACCGCCAGGTCACCCATATCGACAGCGGTGACGGAACCGGTTATGCTCGATTTCTTTTGAGTGGTGTATCCGACGACCACCACTTGATCGAGAACCGCCGCCCGCTTCTCGAGCGCGAACGCCACCGAGACCGTCGATCCGTCCGCCACGTTGACGATTAGCGGTACCGACCCGTAGCCGATCCGGCGCGCACGAATCGTGTGCGTTCCCGCGGGGACGCCGGTGATGGTGAACGTACCGTCATCACGAGTGATAGTCCCTAGTCGGGTCCCTTCGACCACGACATTGACGCCAGCGATCGGCTGCCGGGTCGCGCTGTCGATCACCCGTCCGGTGATGGTGCCCGTGAGTTGCTGCGCGCTGAGAGGACTAAGGGATGCTGCGGCGCACAAGACGGCACCGGCAAGCAGGATAGGGAGGCGACGGAGCACTACCATAAGCGATGCTCTCCACAAGATCGGGACTTTGATGCAGTCCCTCTCTCATCGCAGACGCAAAGGGAGGGAATTGTTCGGTGACCCACTATCCGCCCCGAAACGTGGAAAGTCAAGCCTTCGGTGGACGGGCGCATCCACATCCAGCAGATTGGCCGGCCGATCGAGCGCTACCTCACTCCAGTCGCCGGAAGTTGGAAATCGTCCGGCTTAGTAAACTTCACCGTTACAAAGCTGAGACACGATATAAGTCACCAATTCGCCACAGGAATCGTCTATTGGTTGACACGCTTCCCGTGCATCAATTAGGTTGCATGTCAGAGCGTGATCAAGCGCTCACTCAAATCCACGATCGCAAAATGATCCTCATCGCCCACCGCTTCACGAATAAGATGCTCGGCGCCGCAATTAATTGCGGCGACGGGACGCGTGGCGCGCGACGGCGACGGGGTTAACACACCTGCTACTTGCCAAGATTCGCCCCCGCGTCCTGGATCGATGCGGGGGCGTTTTCGTTTTTTGAATCATCGGTGAGCGCGAATCTGACGACCGTCAGAAACGCTCCGCCCTGAATGGAGGATAGATGAGGAAGTATTACCTGCTGGTGAGCGACTTCGACCAGACCCTGAGCTTCAACGATTCCGGGCTCGTCCTGGCCGAGATGCTCGGCATTCCTGGTTTTCAGGAGAAAGTCGCCAACCTTGCGCGCCTCAACCTCGTGCAGTCGGGCGCGGAGCTCACGTATCTGCTGCGGCACGATCCGGATTTTCGCCGCGTGCGGCAGGACGACCTCGTCGAGGTTGGCCGTCAGATCCGGCTCAAGCGCAACATCGCGCTGCTCGCCGAGTTTCTGAAGGATGGAATCGAGGGCTTCAGGTTCGACTTCTACGTCGTATCGGCCGCTCCGTGGCTCGTCGTCCACTCGGCGCTTCAGGGACTCGTGCCTCCCGATCACATCATCGGCGCGCACTTCGATTTCAGCGCTGAAACCGGCGAAGTGGAATCGATCATTCAGGTTCCCGCGGGTTACGGAAAGGTCGCCGCGGTCGACTCGCTGCGACTCCGTCTCGGCGTTCCAAGCGATCGCGTCGTGTACGTCGGCGACGGAAGCTCCGACATTCACGTGATGCTTCACGTCAATCGCGGCGATGGACTCACGATCGCGGCCTCGGAAGCGAGGCACATCGCGCAGATCGCCCGGCGCACGGTAATCAGCGACGATGCGCTCAGCGTCCTGATTCCGATCCTCGAGGAGATCTGCGGTTACGATCCGGCCCAGATCCGACTGGTGTTCGAGGAGCAGGGACTGTTGATTCAGGAATGGGACCGGGTCCGGACCGACTGGCTCACGATTCGCGATGGATCGGGGATGACGGTCGAGCCCGCGGCGTAAGCGCGAAATGCACCTGCTAACTGCAACTGAACACGCTGTCCGCTACCCGCTGCAAACGTCGGGACGCCACTGGTGGCGTGACGGCACAGGCAGTTGATTGTGCCCTGATCAGCGTTAGTAACGTCCCGACGTCCTTAGGCTGGTGGCTGGCAGCGATCAGCTGGCAGCGGGCAGCGTGTTCAGTTGCAGTTGCAGTTGCAGTCGCAGTTATCCATCACCAACTCCACGATGATCCACTACCTAGGTTATTTCGCCGGCGTTCTGACTGTCGCCTCGTTTCTCCCCCAGGTCATCAGAACGTGGAGGACCCGCCACACGCGCGATCTCTCGCTCGGAATGTTCGCCCTGCTCGTGACCGCAAGCACGCTGTGGATCATTTACGGGATCGTCATCGGAAACTGGCCAGTGATCCTCACCAACCTCGGCATGGTGGCGTTGAACGGCGCGATTGGAGTGGCCAAGTTTCGATTTGGATGATGCGAAGGCAGGTTCTTCTCAGCTGGAGTGGCGGCAAGGACAGCGCGCTTTCGCTACAGGAGCAGCGATTTCAACGAAGCGACGATCTCCAACACACCGCACACGATCTCGCGCTCCTCGGCGGTCCAGGTCCATTCGTTATTGGCGCAGGTCTGTATACGGCCGGCCGCCTTACACGAATGCCAAGCCTGGCACGTGGTGCGCTTCACATGACCGCGGCGTTTCTCCTTGCGGCCAGCGTTACTGGTCTGGGGAAGGGGATCTCCGGCCGAGCGCTGCCGTCCGTGAATGACAGCAACCCGGAGAACTTTCAGTTCGGCCGCGGCTTTCATGATAGGAATGGACCGTTCGTTTCGTTCCCGTCGGGGCACGCCACTGCGAGCTTCGCCATGGCTGCGGCGCTCACGAGCGAAGTCGACCTACGGCGACCGGGAATGGGTCGCATCGTCCGCGTCGGCAGTCGGCTGCGGAAGCGGCAGTATGATTTGCTGGATGACGCCCAGGCCGCGCTCGACGCGCGACTCAGACACTAAGTTGTCGCCTTACGCGCCCCCCTCCCCACGACTATATAATCGTCCCATGTCGCACTTTATTTCGTGGCGCCGCGGAGCGCTGGTCTCAGCCCTCCCTCTGCTCGCCGCGTGCAGCAGATCTTCCAGTACCGAGCGCTCGGCGGCCGGTGCGGCCCCGGCGTGGCTGGTCGAGCGGGGCCGCCAGGAAGCCGAGATGGCCGCGCGGTCGAGCGTGCTTCACGACTTCAAGTTCACGGATCAGAGGCAGGCCAGCGGCATCACGTTCGAGAACCGGGTCGTGGACGACGCGGGCAAAGACTACAAGCTGGCTCACTACGACCACGGAAACGGAGTGTGCGCCGCGGACATCGATGGCGATGGTCTGCCCGATCTCTATTTCGTCACCCAACTCGGCACCAGCGAGCTCTGGAAGAACCTGGGCAACGGCCGGTTCGTCAATATCACCGGCCAGGCGGGGCTCGCCATGCCGGACGCGATCGCGGTCGCGTGCTCCTTCGCCGACATCGACAACGATGGCCTTCCCGACCTCTTCGTCACGACGGTGCGCCACGGGAATCGGCTCTTTAAAAACCTCGGCGGTGGGAAGTTTCGCGACATCACCAAAGAGGCAGGAGTGGGATACGTCGGCCACTCCTCCGGCGCGGTGTTCTTCGACTACGACGGCGACGGCTTGCTCGATCTCTTCGTGACCAATGTGGGTGTGTACACCAGCAACGAGCGGGGGCCGGGCGGCTACTTCGTAGGTCTGCCCGACGCTTTCATGGGCCACCTCCACCCCGAGCGCGCCGAAGCAAGCATTCTCTATCACAATCTGGGCGGCGGCCGGTTCAAGGACGGTACGCGCGAGGTCGGGCTCGTGGACAAGAGCTGGAGCGGCGACGCGACGGCGCTCGACATCAACCGCGATGGGTTTCCCGACCTCTACATCCTCGACATGCAGGGAGGGGATCACCTCTGGCTCAATGAAGGCGGTAAACATTTTCGCGACGCGACAGCGAAATATTTTCCGAGGACTCCGTGGGGCTCGATGGGGGTAAAGGTCTTCGACTTCGATGGGGATGGTCGGCTCGACATCTTCGTCACGAGCATGCACCCGGACATGTGGGTCAACATCCCCGCCGGTGACTGGGCGGCCGAGGGGCGCAAGGCGGATTCATCGACGGTGGCTCCCGGGATGATTCCCGGAGGGAAGTCTGGCTTCTTCTTCGGAAACGAGCTGTTCGTGAACCAGGGCGGCGGTCGATTCAGGGAGGTGTCGGATTCCGTCGGCGTCGAAACGTATTGGCCCTGGGGGCCCAGCGTGGACGACTTCAACGCAGATGGATGGGACGACATTTTCATCGCCGCGGGCATGAACTTCCCTTACCGATACGGGATCAACTCCCTGCTTCTCAACGACGGAGGTCGCCGTTTTTTGCCGAGCGAATTCGTAGTGGGCGTGGAGCCGCGAACGAACGGCGCAACGGAGCAGGTGTGGTTCACCCTCGATTGCAAGGGAGGGGACGCGTTCAATCCTTTCTGTCGCGCCTGTTCCAAGCCCGGGGCGATCGACATAAGGTGCCACGTCGATTCCGCAGGCAAGCTGACGATGATGGGCTCGCTGGGATCGCGCTCCGCGGTCGCACTCGACCTGGACGGTGACGGTGATCTCGACATCGTGACCAACGAGTTTAACGGGCGTCCGCAGGTGCTCGTCAGCGACCTTGCGCAGCGACACCGCATCCACTTTCTCAAGGTCCACCTTCGCGGAACGCGCTCGAATCGGGAGGGGCTCGGCGCGGAGGTTACCGTCGTGTTGCCCGACGGGCGTCGGATTCTGAAGCTCCTCGACGCTAGGTCAGGGTACCTCTCTCAGAGCGACCTGCCACTTTATTTCGGCCTCGCGGATGCTGACCACGCTGGATCGATCGACGTCTGCTGGCCGTCGGGTCGACAGCAGACGGTGGCCGGACCGATCAAGTCAGGGACCATCGAGATCGTCGAGAAGTAGGAATTGCAAGTGAAGACACCGCGCAGGCGGCGAAAAAGCATTGCCCGGCTAACTTTCAACCCAATGACTGCTCGACTCGGCCTCGGGCTTGCCGCACTCGGGCGGCCGGGATACGTGACGTTGAATCATGCAAGCGATCTGGGCGGACATTACGACCCGCAGATCATGGAGTTGCACGCGCACGACGTGCTGAGTGCGGCGTTCGAGGCGGGAATGCGCTACATCGATGCGGCGCGGTCATACGGCCGGGCGGAAGATTTTGTGGCGTCATGGCTGCGCAAGCGGGCGATCGAGCCCGGTGAGATTTCGGTAGCGTCGAAGTGGGGATACACCTACACAGCCGGCTGGTCGCCGAGCGCGACGCAGCACGAGGTCAAGGACGTCGACACAACGCAGCTGGACGGCGCATTTGCTCATCGGGTGTTCGATGATTCACTTCTCGCTGACCTTCCAATTGGGGTCGGCCCATGCGGGGAACGAGGAGAGTTCCACACGTTCGTCTCCGACAGTCCCGGTTACGACGGACCGGTCGAGAATATGGTGGGTGAGACCGTGCTGCGGGATGAGCGCTTCGCCTACGGCGACTTGATTCCCACGACTCGCCCGCAGCCACCAGCCGGCCCGCCGTAAGCGGTGGATCGGAGGTGGCCGGCCACGAGTGAGAGCGGCGCTTTACATGGCCACTCTGGCTGCCACTCGCTTCAATCCTCAGGTGAAGAACTGGTACAGGCGTCTCCTCTGCGCCGGCAAGCCGAAGAAAGTCGCGCTCGTCGCCTGCATGAGAAAACTGCTAGTCGTACTGAACGCAATGATCAGAAGCAAGGCTCGGTGGCATGAAGCTCAAATCACTTCCACCGCTTGACTCCAAACGCAACTGCTCAGTTGTAGTCTCACCCGAAGTAGGAGCGCGTCGAACCCAGTAGATTTACGAGATGCCCCGCATCGTCTCGTTCCTTCCCGCCGCCACTGAGATCACCTACGCGCTCGGCGCGGGCGCGGACCTTGTCGGGCGCTCGTACGAGTGCGACTACCCGCCTCAGGTGCGCTTGCTTCCGGTCGTGAGCAAACCAGCGCTGCCGCTCGAGGGACTGTCGCAGAGGGAGATTGACCGCGCTGTCGCCGCGCACCTCGCCACCGGTGAAAGCCTCTATCTGGTCGATGAAGTGCTCCTCGACGAGCTGAGGCCCGACCTCGTCTTCGCCCAGGACCTGTGTCAGGTGTGCGCACCGTCGGGAAATGAACTGAGCAGGGCGCTGCGCGACATGTCGCAGCCGCCCCAGGTGCTATCGCTCACGCCTCGCAATCTGGCGGAGATCGCGGAGAACATTCTCGCGATCGGCGACGCCACGGGCAGAAACGAAGCGGCGCGGAAGCTTGTCGAAGAGAGTCACGACCGAATCCAGAGAGTCATAGCAGCCGTCGGGGAGTCGCCTCCCCGTTGTGTCACGTTCCTCGAGTGGACCGAGCCGCTCTTCTGCGGCGGTCACTGGGTTCCGGAAATGGTCGCGGCAGCAGGTGGAGAAGACCCCCTCGGTCAACCCGGCGCCGATTCGCAGCGAATCACCTGGGACGATGTAGCCGCGTCGGAGCCGGAGATGCTGATCGTGGCGCCGTGCGGATACGGCTTGAAGGAGGCTATCGCGGTGGCGAATCGTTTGCCGCGAATTACCGACGCCGAGGTTTACGCCGTGGATGCCAACGCGTACTTCGCGCGTCCTGGCCCCCGTGTCGCGGAGGGCGTGGAGCTGCTCGCGCACCTCTTTCATCCCGATCGATTCGAGTGGCCGCACCAACACCAGCCGTGGACGCGCATCGGCTGAGAAGAACGGCAACTGAACAAGACGTCACCTACGGGGAGAGGCAGGCCAGGCGCATCGCTTTTTCCGAAAGGGTTTCACTGAAGGGCGCGTCATAATCATCGAGTCCCCGTTGCCTGTGGCTTCAAAGCTAGCGGGCGAAGGATCTCGAGCTTATCGTCGTTCCGCGCGATGACAATCAGCCTCTGGCCGTGAGGCCCTCTCAGTTCCTTCATGTGCCTGACCTGACCCTCGATGAAGAGGTTTGCGGCCGCGAGATCGACCGACTCGAAATGGCCCATGCCGTTTCCTCGAAGCAAGAGCCCGTAACTCGCATCATAGCGGCCCTGCACCGGCGTGACACCGTAGAAGTTTCCTCCAACCAGGAGATCGGTGAGTCCATCCCCATCGAAATCATCGGCGATCACAGCGTAAATCGGAGCAAATTGCGCCTCGACCGGCAGGGGCGTCAGGTTGAATGTCCCGTTTCCGTTGTTGATGGCTACGGCGCTGGCGAAATTCTTCGCCTCCAGCACCTTCGCCGACTTGAGCTCCGACGCCGGAAGGATGTCTTCGATGCGACTCGCTCCGAAATCCGCGTAAGATGTGTACTTGCTCCTCAGCTGCGGGAATAATCGCGCGAACTCGTCGCGTCCGGCCAGCGGATAGCTCACTCCATTCTTGTAAAAGGTGAGAATCTGCGCGAGCGTTCCGTCGTGGAAGAAATCGTTTACGTACAAGCGCGCGGGCTCCTTCGCCGATGCCTTGATGTACGAGTTCAGCCCGAGATTGCCGAGTACGAGATCCTTCCGGCCGTCGCCATTGACATCGACGGCAGTAACTGTGTTCCACCAGCCATTCGTCTCCGACAATCCCGCGGCGGCGGTTCGATCCACGAAATGGCCGTTCTCCTGGTGAAAGACCCTAACGGGCATCCATTCTCCGACCACTACCAGATCGAGTTTCCCGTCGTTGTCGTAGTCGATCCACGCCGCCGATGACACCATGCCCACCTCGGACAGGCCAGGGGCCTTTTCGAGAGTGACGTCGGTGAAGTGCCCCGTCCCATCGTTTTGCAGCAGGTGACTGTGCGGCGCGACACCGTACTTTCGACCCTCCACTCTGCTCCCCAAGAACAGATCCGGATAACCGTCACCATTGAAGTCACCGACGACGACGCACGAGGCGTTCTCGAAGATTGGCGGCAGCGCTATCGTGTCGCGGTGAAAGTTGCCCTTGCCGTCGTTGATGTAGAGGCGGGGCCTTAGCGGCTCGTCATTGCCCGAGAACTCGTTACCGCCGCTCACGACGAGGAGATCCTGATAGCCGTCGCCATTCGCATCGAAAAACACGGCGTCGACGTCTTCAGCGAGACTGTCCGCGCGCAACGCGGGCTGGTCGCTGGGGCGGAACGTCCCATTCGGCTGCTGGATGAACAGTTGCCCGGGCTGCCACTTCGCCCCCCCGACATAAATGTCATCCAGGCCATCGCCATTTACGTCGCCGACAGCGAGAGCCGGACCCTCGGTAGAGAGGAGGTGCGGCATCAACGGCTCGCGGTTCCAATCAAAGAAGGTGTTCTCTTCGTGCTTGAAGTCGATCCCGGTTCGCGTCGTCACATCTGCAAACAACGGATGGGACGGAGGTCCGGTGTGGTAATCGTATTTTCCTGCGGCGTCGTTCTGATTCAGCGTCAGGATGCGGTCTGCCGCTACGTCCGTTAGTACCTGAAAGCGACGGTCGGGCCAGACAACGATCAGAGAATCGATTCGCGTTGAATTCCCAAGGCCGAAGTGGAGACGAGGATCTACGGACGATTCGAACCCCCGGGTGGGCATCTCCTCCAGGAATTGCGTCGTGCCGTGATTCTTGAGCGTCACCTTGGCGCCAATTCCACCGGTATTTTTGCCGCTGCCCTTCAGCGTAACCTCGAGATAGTGGTTCTTGTTGATCTCGCGTGCGTGGTTTCTATAGATGCTCGCCGGCGCGTTGATGTTGTTCACGACCAGGTCGAGCGCGCCCGAGTTATTGAGGTCGACGTACGCCGCGCCATTGGAGAAGCCCGGCTGCCCGAGTCCCCATGCGTCGGCCATGTTCGTGAACGTTAGATTGCCGTTGTTGTGAAACGCATAGTTGGCGATCGGGACCTGAGGCATCTTCTTGAGGAGAGAGAGGTTCTCCTGCGTTATTCCCCGCGCCAGTGACGCCTGCACCGCCTCGTTGCCGACGTAGTTGAGGTAACCCATGTCGTTCGGCCGCCGATAAATGCCGTTCGTGATGAACAGATCCTTGAAGCCATCGTTGTCCAGGTCGGCGAACAGCGGGGCCCAGCTCCAGTCAGTCGCAAACACTCCGGCGAGATAGCCAATCTCGCTGAAGCGCCCGTCACCGCGATTGAGCTGTAGCGTGTTGCGCGCGTACTGCGGATAGTAGCCCGCCTTCACCCTCATGTTGAAGAGGTTGAAGCCCTCGGCGCCGGCCGAGGTATTCAAGATCTTCTGCTGTTCAGGAAGCATGTCGACGACCATGAGGTCGGGCCGCCCGTCATTATTGAAGTCGGCCGCGTCGGCGCCCATCGAGAAACGGCTGGTGTGACCGAGCATCTTCGCGATCGACTCCGTAAACGTTCCGTTGCAGTTGTTGATGTAGACGTAATCGTTTTCCTGAAAATCGTTGCCGACGAAGATGTCCGGACACCCATCGAGATTCAGGTCGCTGACGACGACGCCGAGACCATAGGCCTCAAGCCCGCCGTAGATCCCGGCCTGCTCACTCACATCAGTGAAGTGGCCGCCATCGTTCCGATACAGACGGTCGCCTGTGCTCGGGATTCGCACGTTCCGCTGCGGCCTCAGGCTAATGCCGCGCTGGGTGTCAGTCGCGTGATTGAGCAGGAACATGTCCAGATCCCCGTCGCCGTCGTAGTCGAAAAAGACCGCTTGCGTCGAATAGCCCGAGAACGAGAGCCCGTACTCCGCCGTTCTGTCGGTGAATGTGCCGTCACCGTTGTTGATGTAGAGCACGTTGTGCCCGTGCTGGCCCAGATAGTTTACCGCCGACACGTAGATGTCGAGCAACCCGTCCCCATTTACGTCCGCCATCGTAACCCCTGTTTTCCAACCGGGCGGTCCAGCTACACCCGCTTTATCGGTGACGTCCTCGAACTTGTAGTTGGCCTTGTTGATGTAGAGCCGGTTGGGGCCGAGGTTTGACGAGAAGTAGAGATCAGGCAGGCCATCGCCATTGACGTCACCGACGGCGACGCCGCCACCGTTGTAGTAGTAGAGGAAGTTCAGGATGTTGAAGTCAGGCTTCTCCGGCAGGTTGTTGGCGAATGTGACACCGGTAGTGCTCGGCGACAACAGCTCGAAAAGCGGCTCGGGGGTCTTCGTCCGGCTGCAGGCAGAGAGCGCAGCGACGCTCGCGCCCAGAAGCAGCGCAGCCGCCCGCCCGATGATGCTATCCGCCGTAGATGAGTGCAGAATGCGGAATCGCGTCAAAGAAGGGGCACGGCTAATGCAGCCTCGTCGTACTACTTCTTCTGGCCTCGTTCCCAGGAGTCTTTATGCCGTTATCCTCGCCACGTCCGTTGCTCTCTTGCGGTCTTCTCGTTGCGCTCATGTCCGCATGCGCTTCCGCCAATTCAGCGAGTACTGGGAGAACTCCGCCTGACCGGCCCCTCCCGCCTCCGAACCAGGGGACAATCGTAACAGCTGACGACCTCGACCACGGCACCACCGTCGATCCCATCGAACGGACTCTCGCCGGGCGCGTGGCAGGTGTGGTCGTGATCAACACGGCGGACGGCGGAATCGCCATCCACATACGAGGGCAGACCACGATCAACGGCGAAACCGAGCCCCTGTACGTGATCGACGGCCTGCCGGTCCTGGCAGGTCCGGGGGGAAGTCTGACCGGGATCAATCCGAAGGACATCGCCTCGATCGAAGTGCTCAAGGATGCATCAGCCACGGCGTTCTACGGAATGCGGGGATCGAACGGCGTAATCGTGATAAAAACAAAGCACGCGCCGGATCAGTGACCTGAAAGATTGGCCAGCGCGTGTGTCGTGCGGAAGATGAGAGGACGATCATTGTTCCGCGTCACCACGTATCTGTCACCGTTCGGCGTGCGTACACGCTCGATGTCGCGCGCCTGTCCAGGAACGAAGAAGCCACTATCCAAGGCGCGCACTGGCGTGAAATGCCCCTTTCCGTCTCCGCGCAAATAGAGCCCATAACTGGCGTCCATCTTTCCGATCTCGGGCTTGACGCCGTCGAAATTTCCGGCGAGCAGCAAATCGACCTTTCCATCTCCGTCGAAATCCTTGGCCAGGACGCCGTAGACCGGCGCGACCTGAGCCTCGAGCGGCAGCGGGATCATCGTGAAGGTTCCGTCGCCATTATTCCTGACCAGGGTTGTTGCAAACGTGTACGCTTTTTTTACGACGGCGTCTTCGAGATCCTTTTGGGGGATCACATCCGATACGGTCTGCGTTGCGTAGTCCTTGTAGTTCAGGTAGCGGTCCTTGAGGTATGTCAGTGACCGTATGAGGTCGTCGCGCAACTCCAGCGGGTACTCAACGCCACTGTGATAGTACGAGACGATCTGCTGTACGAATCCTGTGTGCGCAAAATCCTTGACGTACATGGACACCGGCTCTTTCGGCGTCGCCTTCAGGCGCGTGTTGAGACCAAGGTTCCCCACTATGAAATCCACCCGGCCGTTACCCGTGAAATCCCCGGCGATGATGCGGTTCCACCAGCCGTTGCTGTTCTCGAGGCCGGGGACCTTCATCTTCTCGAGCCGTCCGTTGCCCATGTTCTTGAAGATGGTAATCGGCACCCACTCGCCGACGATGACCAGGTCCAGCTTGCCATCCCCATCTACATCCCTCCAGATCGCGTCGGTAACCATGCCGACGTGCGAGAGTCCCGGAGCCAGTTTGTCGGTGACATCGGTGAAGTGGCCCTTGCCGTCGTTCTTGAGCAGAACGCTCTGCGGATCGACTCCGTAGCTCCAGGGAACCGAGCGGCCGCCGACGAAGAGGTCGATGGTACCATTGCCGTCGTAATCCGCGGCGGCCGCCCGCGATCCGCTCAGGTACAACGGCGGCAGAGCGCCCACCGCTTTCCTGAAGTTGCCCTTGCCGTCGTTCAAATAGAGCCGGTCCTCTAACGCCGGCGCCATCTGCGAGAACTCTGTTCCGCCGGTGACGACGTAGAGATCCGGGAAACCGTCCCCATTCGCGTCGAAGAACACGGCGCTTATATCCTCGGAGATCTTGTCTTGCTCGAAAAGCTTCTCGTTCGTGCTGATGAACGACCCGTCCTTCTGCTGAATGAAAAGCTTGCTCGGCTGATCCTTTGCTCCAGCGATGAAAATGTCGTCCAGCCCGTCGCCATTGACGTCGGCGACGGCCATGTACGGTCCCTCGGTCGAGAGCATCTTCGGCATTAATCGCTCACGATCGAAATCGACGAAGTCGTTCTCGTGGTGCACGAAGTCGAGCGCGGTCTGCGCGGTAACGTCGCTGAAGAGCCGGGTGACCGGCTTGGGTAACTCCGGCTTGGCGGCGGTGGACTCTGATTGCTTGATCGTGAGACGCTGATTCGCCGCCACATTCTTCAGCACGCTCTGGCGTCCGTCGGGCCAACCGACCGTCACGGTTTTTACCGTGTCGGCGCGACCAATTCCAAACGTCAGGACGTAGTCCATGCTCGACTGGAAGCCGCGCGTGGGGCTCAGCTCCTGATATTGCATCCGCTTCCCGTCCTGCAGCGTCACGTTCGCGCCAACGGCGAAACGATTGTGACCCTCGCCATCGAGCTTGACCTGCAGATAGTTGTTCTTGGTGAGCGTGCGCGCGTTGTTGCGGTAGACGAACGCAGTGTCGTTCTCGTTGTTCACGATCAGATCGAGCGCGCCGTCTCCGTCCAGGTCCGCGTACGCCGCGCCATTGGCGAAGCTCGGAGTGTTGAAGCCCCAGTTTGCGCTCTCGTTGGTGAAGGTCAGATCGCCATTGTTCCGGAACGCGTAGTGCTGGAGCTTGGTCGATGTCATGGCGTCGGTGAGCTTCTTGAAATCTACCCGACCGCCCTTTGTCATCGACTTCATGGTCTGGTCGTTCGCGAGGAACGCGACATAATCCTGAGACGTCACGTCCTTGGCGATGCCATTGGTGACGAAGATATCCTTGTTGCCATCGAGATCGAAATCGGCAATCAGCGCGCTCCAGCTCCAGTCCGTGCGCGCAATCCCCGCCATCTGGCCGATGTCGCTGAACGTACCATTGCCATTATTGAGCTGGAGCATGTTGCGCATGAACTGGTAGTGGAAGCCATTCTTCACCTTCGCCTGGTAGACATCCCAGCCCTCGAACGCTGACGTCGTTCGGAGCCTGTACTCGTCATCCGGAAGCATGTCGGTGGTATAGATGTCCGGCCACCCGTCATTGTTGATGTCCGCGATGTCGAGACCCATCGAGAAGTAGCTGCTGTATGGCATCTCCTTCGGCAGCTGCTCGGTGAACGTCCCATCGTGGTTGTTGATATAGAGGTAGTCGCGCTCGAAGAAATCGTTCGATACGTAGATGTCGGGCCACCCATCGCGATTCACATCGCTCACGACCACACCAAGTCCGAACGCGATCTCGCTCCCGTAGATGCCGGCCTTCTCACTCACATCGGTGAAGTGGCCATTCCCATCGTTGTGATAGAGCTTGTGGCCACCGAGCTTGTCGCGGACGTTCCGGATGTTGCGCAGGCCGAAGCTGCCGACGGGGCGAAACGAATTGTTGACGAGATACATGTCCAGCCATCCGTCGTGGTCGTAATCGAGAAACGCGGCCTGGGTGGAGTAGCCTTCGTCGGCGAGTCCGTACTCCTGCGCCATCTCCTTGAAGGTCGGCACACCGTTCTTGTCGAGGCCCTGATTTATGTAGAGCTCGTTCGCTCTCCGCTCACCGGC
>Ga0208715_1000066_pt1 | contig 41970 bp, 36 predicted proteins | sample NGESurshal092012_3_FD_184473 | JGI IMG/M metagenome (GOLD analysis project Ga0208715, IMG submission 184473) | Arctic peat soil microbial communities from Barrow, Alaska - NGEE Surface sample 210 shallow-092012 (SPAdes) | ecosystem: Environmental > Terrestrial > Soil > Wetlands > Peat ... | reverse complement strand
CGTCAACGTCAGTATGTAGTCTGACGGGCGGCAACGTTGTTTCGTTCCTCTCGGTAGGTACGTGCATCATCGACGCAGGTGCACCGGCGACCTCGTTGTACCGATCGGGTACTAATAATCAACAGATTGTTGTGGTAGGTGCCCTCATCGTCAGTGCACCAAGTGGGGTCAACGTAGTAACGGGAGATAGTCAAGCGGGGGTGTCGTGGTCGGCACCGCTGAACGCGTCCAGCTTTGCTGGTGTCACGTACCTAGTGACGGCGTCGCCCGGCGGAGCGACGTGTTCGACCACAAGCGCTAATGGGTGTTTGATCACTGGTCTGGTCGATGGCGTCAACTACACCTTTACCGTCACGGTCACTTCAAGTGGACCCGTCTCCGTCACCACGTCCGCACCGTCCGCGGTTGCTACGCCGTCGAGCGCTCCCAGTACTTCGGGGACGACCGGCAACACTGAGTTGACCCCGGGTGCCGCCCAGATCACCCAGTCCGATGGAACAACGACGACGGCAACCGTAACGACGACGACGGACAGCGTTTCCGTGACGACAGGAACTAGTTCGGTGTCGATCCAAACAGGATCGACCGTGGGTTCGGGAAACACGTCGACCGTCTCGATGTCTACCGGCAGTACTGTCGCGTTCTCTGGTTCGGGCTTCGTTCCTGGAACGACCGTTAACATCTACATCTTCTCAGTAGGAACGTTGCTGGGAACCGCAATCGTTAAGGCCGATGGCACCTACTCCGCGAACCTGCCTGTGCCGGTAACCCTGGCAACGGGTAATCACACCGCAGTAGTGCAAGGATTCGTGACCGCACAGTCACTCACCTCGTTCTCGGTCGGTGTCACCGTGAATGGGACGGGGAGTCCCGGGGCGGCGCAATCGATCAACTTCGCGTCGTCAGTACCGACGAATCCCGAGGTTGGCGATACCTACACCGTGAGCGCCACCGCACCGGGTGGACCGGTGAGTCTTTCGCTGGGTACGACGTCGACTGGATGCACGCTGAGCGGCACGACGGTGACGTTCGGCGCCGTTGGGACCTGCACGATTATCGCCTTCGCTCCGGGAACTTCAAAGTTTGCTGGCGTGTCGTCGACTCAGAGTATTGCGATCGGGCCCCTCGTCGTCGCGGCGCCAGCCCAGATCTCTGCGACGGTCGGCGATCGTCAGGCAGTCGTATCGTGGTCGACGCCTAAGAACGTCTCTCGTTTCTCAGCAGTTATCGCGGTCGTCGAAGCGTCGCCAGGGGGAGCCACGTGCTCAACCTCAAGCGCCAACTGGTGCCTCGTCACCGGACTGCTCGACGGCGTTAGTTACACCTTCACCGTGACCCTGATCTCCAGTGGCCCCACCTCAGTTATCACGTCAATCCCGTCGGCGGTCGCGACGCCCACAAGTGTCGGCACCGAAATCTCTGGCGGCAGCCAACTGAACCCAGGCGTCGCTCAGATCCAACGGTCTGACGGTACGACGTCGATTCCGTCGGTGTCAACGACGGCCAAGAGCGTCACGTTGACGAGTGGGAGTAGCACGGTGACGATCCAAACAGCGTCGACCGTGGGTTCGGGAAATGCGAAGACTGTCGCCATGGTGGCTGGGAGGACCGCGTCGTTCTCCGGCACGGGCTTTATCCCAGGGACGACCGTTGACGTTTATATCTACTCACCGCAGACGTTGCTCGGCACGGCGATGGTGCAGCCCGATGGCACCTACGCCTTGACGATGGCGTTCCCGACACCCTTTGCGACCGGCAACTACACCGCGATGGTTGAAGGATTTGCTAGTGCTCAACAGTCACTCACCTCGTTTGCGGTTGGTGTCGTGGTACCGCCAGCGCCAAGTCTCACCCTGACGTTGACCAACTTCTCATCGACGACGATGAAGTTGACGGCGTCGATGAGGACGCAGATTGCGAATTTTGTGCAGGCGCTCATTATTGAGGGTTCGGTATCGATTAGCGTTACCGGCTTCAGTGACAGTCATGGTACGAAGGCGCAGAACCTGGCTCGCGGTCGTAGTCGGGCCGCGTCAGTGTCGACGTACCTGATTCAGCAGCTGATGGCAATTGCGTACTCTGATGCACTGGTCACTCCCGTCAAGTCCATGGGCCAAGCGATGCCAACAAAGTCGAACGCCACGGCAGCTGGTCGAGCGACGAACCGCCGAGTCGTTATCGTCGTGACGTTGACCTAAGAAGTTCCTCGGTCGATCGAATCGTGATTCGCCAGGCGGGGCCATTACGGCAGTGCCAGTTTTTGGATTCGAAAACGACATTGGCTGATTCGCGATCGTGATTACATCTCGAGTGGACTGCCAAGGTAAACAATTTCTGAGGCAACTCGAGTCGAATAAATTGGCGCTACGTCCCGGCCCTCGTGTCCGAATGAATTGGATCCCATCTTTGGATCACTCGAACCAGATCGCGGTCTTTGTGAGATGTCGTTGCGTCACTTCGATCTCGCGTGTCATTGCGCGATTGAGTGAACTACAGCGCCCCACTTTGATCTAGAAAGTTGGGGTCAATCGACTTCAAGGAAACGACATGTCGTGAACCGCGGTCGACGATTCGATACGGGAGCAATGAACGATCCTTCGGCTTTCTGCGAGGAAGGATCGAGTCAACGGAGCAGTTGACCCTGCTGTCGTCAGTTGGTTGCTTAGAGAGGGAGCCTTGTTGAATCGCCCTCCCATTGGTCCCGACTGAGGGGTTCACCGGTTCGCTCCGTGGGCCAGGGTTGCGCAACTCGTCTTGTCCGGCACTGCACGGAACGACACCTCGCGGCCACTGAAATTACGGGCAATCGTTGATCTAAAAAAGTTGAGGTGGCTACGCGGCGTGAAAGAAGTCGGAAAGTGATATGGCCGCGTGGGTTCGAATTTCAGAACGCGATCAGAATTATTTCCCCGTCGACGAAAAAATCGAAGTGCGCCGATTTCGCTTTCCGAGCGGCGCTCAGAACAAAATGACAATTCAGAACTCGCTCGGTTCAAGTTGTGGGGTCTAATCATTCGAAAATGGCTAAGCCCCGGTCCTTGGAGGCGTCGCTGCCCGGAGTCGCGCAAGCCCGTGATCGCGACGTTTTGAATCTCATGAATTGAGAAGACGTTGGCCCAAAAGTCCCGATGAGTAGTGGAGTTGCGACATCACTTTCGTGGACGTAGCGCACTTCGAACTTGCTTCTCTGCTCCTTGTCGTCAACATGTTTGAATTTGCCATGTAGAGAAAGGGTCGTCTTTAGCGGGGATGTCGTGACTAGTCTTCGCATCTTCTGGTCGCGTTGGACAGGAGCAATGACGATGTATCGTGCGAATTAGGGACATTCGAGCGTGACGCGTTTGCTTTTCTTCTGCGTTGGTATCCGGCTGATAATCAAGGCAAACCGGAGCCGACGTTAAGCAACTTCTCCAGACCAAAGTCGAAGTCCTCGCAATTAATTATTCCAGCTGCCCAAACCACAACTCAGGGAGAAGCCCACCAGGCACCCGGCCGAGTTGCCGCCCTGCGCGATGTTGTTGAACCTGATGCTGTTCGCTCCATAGATGTAGGCCTGATTCACCACTACCCCGGTATTGGCAGCACGAGCAGCCCAGATAGGAGTGGCGAGACTTGTCCCACCGACCGTGAACCAGCCTGTCGTGCCGCCGTAGTTATTGGAGTTATAGACGAACCCACCAGTGTTGGGGTCGGCGTTTGCTGCAACGTCAGGCGTCGCTCGCTTGCCAGCACAGTTGACTTGGGCGTATGTGGGGTACGCAGCTTGAGACGAGGTCGCAGTCTCGTAGGTACTACATCCGCCTCCACTACTGACCCATCCCGTCTCCGAAGAAATAGTTCCCGACGACGTCAGATTCAGCGTTGTTCCGCCCACAGAAATCACTTTTGGCGATGTCGAGGGATACTGTGCCCCAAGTCCGGTGTCGCCAGACGACGCGAAGTAACTGACGTTGGCGTTAGTGAAAGCTGAGTCGTACGACTTGTCGATGCTACCTTCTGGTCCTCCAAACGACATCGAAACGTACTGCGAGTGAGAGGAGGCGTAGGTGATTGACCTCATCAGGTCGCTCCAGCCATTGGACGTCGCTTCAATGAGAAGGATGCTCGCCCCTGGAGCGATCGCGTGGGCCCACTCCACGTCGAGACTTATCTCCATCGCCCATCCTTGGTCGTATCTGGGATATGAAGTCCCTCCCGTTTCGCTGACTTTCTGAAAGCAGGGGCCGCTCGTTGGTGTGATGGTGCACGACGCTAACTGAGGAATTCCGAACTGAGAGTTAAAGGTAGCGAGGTCCGCGGCAATGTTGGGATCGTCGTACGCGTTAATGATGGCGATGGTCTTTCCGGTGCCCGGAAGTGCGCCGGTCGAATTTGTTGTAGGGAAATTGTACGCGCTGATGATCTGCGCGGGGCTTAACGCGTAGTAGTTATTGGCGAAGGTGTCGTTTGGCGATGGGGAATTCTTCCCGTTCCCAGCCGCGGCGCCCACCGTGCTTGCAAATGGACTTTGACCGGTCGCCGTGTTCATGCCTAATACGAGCGCGCTGCATGACGCAGTATCCGCAGTAGCCGCCGAGGCGCTACAGGCCCTAGCGACTGTTGCGGTATTATTGTCGACCTGCCATGGCCCGCTTCCTTGGAAGGTCGGCTCATTGGTCTTGCCTGGTCCACCATTGGTGCCATCTCCCGCCGATGACACACTTTGCAACGAGGCGGTCATTAGCAACGAAACCGTGGCCACGGCGATGCCGTACTTATAGAGACTCTTCTTCATTTCGAAACTCCGCATCTGATTCTTTACCGTCCGGTATGGACAAAACAAAATGCATTCACTTTGTTTTAGCTACCTAACATTTAACCTTATGAAAGGGTGAAAACGCAAGTGAAAACTAATCAAAAAATTATTCTGTTTTGATTAATAGTGCCTATTTTTCACGGTTTTTGCGTCACGGCGGTGTAGTCAATTTTGACTATATTGCCCCTACTACAGTAAATGCGGCAAAACGAGTGCTTCTGATGTTCGTCGCGGCGAGGAACGTCGTTGGGATCCCTTCGCGGAGCAGGAATGCTCCAAAGTTGTTGGGCGAACTCGTCAATGGTCTGAAAAACCATCTCGCGAGGCCAGACATCAACACGAGCTCAACGGGCGTCGTAATTGTGAATCTCGCAAAGCGCCGCGAGAGCGTCACGTGAGTCGCGGGTTTAGCTGGGGTGATCTCCGGCTGACATAACCGTCATCAAGGTGCCAGTGACGGGCTCGCTAAAGACACAAATCGCGCTTCCGGGAACCGGCATCTCATCAATAACGATGGCGCCACCGTGGCGGGGGACGACCTCGTGGATTCGCTGTAGCGAGTCGACAACGAAGATTGGCATCCACCGAGGGGCACCGCCGGTCTCTGCCTGCGAGATACTCGCGAACCACTGATCCCCGTTTTGCAAGACTCTCATGTCCGTCTCGGGTTCATTGACCTCGTGTCCCGTGACGCCGGCGTAGAACGTTGCGGCGGCTTTGGGATCATCGGACGCCTGATCGAACCATCCCGGCGCGTTGGGCTCGTACATCACGCCAAATCCATTGAATGTCCCGGGTTGCCACAGCCCGAACGACGCGCCTGTTGGATCAACCAGCACGGCCATGCTGCCGAGCTCCATCACTTCCATCGCGGGCGTCGTCACGGTCGCTCCGAGGTCAGTTGCCTTCTTTATAGCGTCATCGATGTTTGAGGTGGCGAAGTACGTCGTGGTCCGACCGTGCGACCCTTCGCTCTGGCCAAGACCGAGCACTGGTGCGCCATTGTGCAACGCGAGTGAGTAGTAGCCCATCTCGGGAGTGCCAACCTCCCACGACCAATCGAAGAGCGCACTCAGGAACGCTCTGAGTTCATGATGCTGTTCTGGTGTTTCGACCATGACGTCGATCCAGTCGGGCATGCCGTCGTCGTGTGTACTAATTGTCGCCATCGCATCAGCATGACAGAGACACCGTCGTTTTTCCAGCGGAAATTATCTCGCCTGCTCAAGGAATATTTTCAGGCAATTGTCGTCGATGGTCAGAAAATCCCGGCATCAGCGTCCCTTGGTGAGTAAGTTTCTCTGAAAGAGAAGAGTAAGGGGTTGCGTGAGCGAAGAGACGATGGCGCCCGCCGCAGCGGCGCATTTCATGCCCCCACTTGATCGCCCGAAGATTCAGGTCGTGCCGCTTCGCGGCCTACCAATCGTTGGAGCGGCGGTTCTCTTCGTCGCGTTCTCCATTGGCTTTAACTGGCAGTGGGGATTGGTCTTTAACCACGTCGTTGGCGGGGGATTGTGGACGGGGATCGACCTCTTCGTAGGACTGGTCATCGGTCCCATCCTTGGACGGCTTTCGATTCCTTCAAGGGCGGAGTTTTCCGCTCGATTTATGCCCAAGATGGTCATCATCATGCCCACGGTCGTCATGATGACGCTCGCGACCGGATTCCAGGTAGCTCGTTCAATGGGCAATCTCTCGGCGTCAAACCCGAATCACGCGTGGCTCGTGGTGTCGATGTGCGTGGTGGGCGTTATGGCGGTCGTCGCCCTGGGAATCCTCGAACCCGCCAATATCGCCGTGCTCTACGAGATGAATAAGCCGGTACCCAATGGCGAGCGAATAGGGCGACTGATGAAGCGGTTCATCTACACCGCCGGCATCACCGGCATCATGCAGATTGCGACCTTGATCATCATGACGAGATTGGGGTCAAGATGAGTAGTGCCAGTTCATCGCCCCCAATGCCCGACGCCGATCGCCCCTACCCGCCGATTGGCTGGTTCAGTACTGGTGCCCTTGGTCTCGTCGTCGTTGGTGGGATTCTGCTCGCTTCCTACGCGCCGCGCGTCGCGCCCCTGGCGCTCGCCACGACGCTGTTGTGCGTAGCTATCGGGCTGCTCATCGTGGCGGCGGTGCAACTCTCACGATTGAAAGTCTTCGCGTGGGGGACCTTCACGACAGTCTTCAAATGGGCCCTGCTCGCCTACGTCATAACGGCGGGGATGATTGAGTTCGCCTTCGTGCACGATCACACCCGAGGGTCGTCGCTCGTCATAGTCACCCTAATGTTGGTGGTCTTTGCCTTAAGCGTGCCCACGACCATCGCCTTCACGGTCGCCCGCTTCGCCGATCCCAATTAGGTCGGCGCGTTAGTTCGGCGCTCCTTTGTAGTGCGGTCTCATTGCTTGATTTCTGTCGCCGTTGGCTGTTCGCGAACGTAGTATGCGTGAAACAACTTAAGAGAGAGAGTGACCGATGCCAACACGCAAAGCGCGCACCACGTGGACCGGTGGTCTACAAGACGGATCCGGCCAAGTTGAACTAGTGAGCAGCGGTCTGGCGACCTTTGACGTCTCGTTTCCCAAGCGAACCGCTGAAGAGGCTGACGGTACGACAAGCCCAGAAGAACTGATCGCCGCGGCTCACGCCGCTTGCTTCTCGATGGCCCTCTCGGCGGGCATCGCCTCGGCCGGGGGCACGCCCGAATCGCTCGTCGTCGACGTCGAGGTTCGACTTGGACCAGACCCCGCGGGTGGTTTTCGCATTCCAGAGATAGCGATTCGTGTTCGCGCCAAGCTAAGTGGTCTCAACGAAGAAGAGTTCGTGAAGGCTGCCAACGCCGCCAAGCTGGGCTGTCCGGTGAGTAAGGCGCTGACGGGAACGACGATTACCTTGGACGCTGCCCTGGCCTAAATGGGGAAAAGCGCGACGCGTCGTCGTCAGTTGTCGCGTGCCAATTTTTCTAATGCCGGTAGTGCGGTTTCGACGGCGTGACGTTCTTTCTGCGTCAGGCGTTCGAGTCGCGAATTCAGTCCTAGCGTTCGTTCGTTCCACAACTCGATGAGCGCGCGTCGACCGCTCTCGCTGAGGTCGACGAGACTCGCGCGCTTGTCCCCGGGGTCGTCAGTTCGTATCAGGAGACCTAGAACTTCGAGGCTTGCCACAACTCGAGTCGCGACTGATGGATCCATGGCTTCGTGCGTCGCCAACGCGCTGATGCGCAGTGGCCCGAAGTCTTCCACTGTGGCGAGCGCGGAGACCTGCGAAGGCGTGAGCGTGGACTGACTCACGCGGCGAAGGGTTCGAGCCAGGCGCACGAGCACGAAGCGAAGCCGTGCCGCGGTAGGGCCAGCGGTGAGGGGACTCTCAATTTGGGTCATCGAACCACCTCACTGTCGAGGGCGATCTCGCCCGGCACCGCGCCCGATGTTTCAGCGAGGTCACTGACGTACTTACCCAATGGTTGGTGTTGGTAGATGTAGCGCTTGCCGCGAAAGGCGGAGAAGAGTGCGCCAATCACCGAGAGCACTATCGCCGCGGTGAAGACGATTACCAGACCGTGGTGAAAGGGAGCTTGCAACAGATCGGGAAAGAAGTGTTTGCCCGTCATCGTCAACCACTGGATGTGCGTGACGTGGGCGACCGCTTGGCTTCCGAGCAGGCTCTTTAGTGGGTTGATGCCCAAGAACGATGAGAAGAGACTGCCCACGGCTGGCAGATTCGCCAGGGCGTGCGCTTGACCCAGCGCTACGCCGTGCGAGGTAAGGCCCTTAAAGAGTGTCGTGGGCAACGTGTTCGTGAGACCCACGATCATGAGGGAGAAGAAGACGCCAATGGAGAGCACCATGCCGGTGTTCATGAAGGCCGCTTGTATTCCCGCGGCGGCGCCGCGCTGATCGGGCGCAACGCTGTTCATGATCGCCGCCGCGTTCGGCGCGGAGAACATGCCGCCTCCGACGCCATTCAAGAACACCAGCACCGCGAATATCCAGTAGGTGAAGTTGGTGGGAACGAGGAGGAGTCCGACAAAGCTCAGCGCAAAGACGCTCAGTCCCGTCGTTGAGAGTATGCGCGCGCCGTGTCGATCGGAGAGAAAGCCCGAGATCGGGCCCGCGATCAAGAAGCCGACCATAAGGGGTAACAAGAAGATGCCCGCCCACAGAGGCGTCTGCGAATAGTTGAAGCCGTGAAGTGGCAGCCAAATACCCTGTAGCCAAATGATGAGCATGAATTGCAGACCGCCTCGAGCGATCGCCACAAGTAATCCCGCGACGCTGCCGGTGAAGAAGGCACGAATTCGAAAGAGCCGTAAATTAAACATCGGCGCGTCGACCTTGGTCTCGATGATGAAAAACACAATGAGAAAGACAACACCAATGACGAACGAGGTCACCACGGTGGGCGAGGTCCACCCCATTGAGTGCGTGGTGTAGGGCTGAATGCCGTACACAATGCCCACCAGGATTGACGTGAGCCCCACGGCGAAGGTGAGGTTGCCCCACCAGTCGATCGTGGCCGACGAGCGTACGCCGTTGTCGCGAAGACTCATGTAGCCCCAGACGGTGCCGATGATGCCAAAGGGAACCGAGACCCAAAAGATAAGTCGCCAGTCGCTAATGGAGAGTAAACCACCGGCGATCAGCCCGATGAACGAGCCGCCAATGGCGGCGACTTGGTTGATGCCCATCGCAAGGCCGCGCTGCTCGACGGGGAAGGCGTCAACGAGGATGGCACTCGAGTTCGCGAAGAGCATCGCGCCGCCGACGCCTTGCACGAGACGCCACAACACGAGCCAGAGGGCACCGGAGCTACCGCGATACGGATCAAGGGCGAGCAGCATCGACGCCACGGAAAATACGGCGAAGCCCAAGTTGAAGATGCGCACGCGCCCCAAGATGTCGCCGAGCCGTCCGAGACTGATGACGAGCACGGCCGTGACTAGTAGGTAGCCCTGTAAGAGCCAAAGGAGATAGCCAACGTTGCCCGGGGAAAGTGGATTGATGCCGATTCCTCGAAAGATCGCGGGTAAAGAGATCAAAATGATCGACGAGTTGATGGTCGCCATGAAGACACCCAGCGTGGTGTTCGTCAGGGCGATCCACTTATAACGATCGTGGTGAACGTCCTCCAACTGTTTCATTCAGAAAGTTCCCATTGGTAAAGTAATTGATTGACTGCAAGCAAGTATAAGTGCCAGTCTAACTAGATGAGTCATGCAACGTCGGATCGAGGGTGCAGGTTCTGCGTCGTCGACGCTGTGCACCGGCGTGACGCCGCCCCAACCACCGTTGTCCGTGACTGAGCTGTCACTCGCCAGTGATGGCCGATCCCAGAGAGAGATGATCAAAGCGCCCGCTTGGAAGAAGACGACCTCGCCATCGGGTGACTCGCTCGCCCAATCGAGCGATTCGTAGAAGGCGCGAGCTTTGCTGACGTCCTTGACGCCCAAGTTGACCAAGGAGATTCGTGGCTCCGTCTACTAAGTACGTCGACGTACGGCAAAAATGCAAATCAAATTCATGACTGAAATTGAGGGTTCCGATTAACGGTCTTCGGAGGGGTGCGAAGGGAGACCACGGCTCATCAAACGGTGCGATCCTACGTTCTGACTCTGGTCGACTTGGTGAAGTTCCTCGTCGTCACGAAAGCCGAGACCGTCGCGCCGCTACTGTTTCGTCGTAGCCACCGTGATCTTGCTCGCCGCCGCGTTCGTGACGGTCTTTTCTGTCACGTGAACCTTCACTCTGGTCAACAAGTACTTAGCAACGGCCGTGGCACGACTGCGGGCCAGCCCCGCGTTACCCTTCGCGTAACCGGTGATGGTCACCGACGCGCCCGCGAGAAGTTTCTTCGCCAGGGCTGTCAGAGCCCGATTTGCTGCGGGCGTGAGCACACTGCTCGAGCCGGCAAACCCCAAGGTCAACGTGCTCGGTCGCGCTGGCAGAGCTAGCGCGACGGCGGCGACGGTCGAAGAGACTGCTAGATAGGTGGTGTCGGCGGCTTTGGAGGCGGTCACGAGGCACGTGCCCGCGCTCCTTGCCGTTAGGGAACTCCTTGATATGGCGCAACCCGTCGCCGTGCCGTTGGTCACCGAGAAAGTCGTTACCCCGCCGCCCGACCCTCCACTCGCGGCGAGTGTAAGTGCAGTGCCCAGCGTGCCCGACAGGCTCGTGACGCTCAGCGCCGCCTGCGTCACCGCTATGAGGTGAGCGACCATAAAGATCGGATCACTCGTGAAAGAAATCGTTACCCCGCCATTCACCGTGGCGATACCTACCTCGATAAGTCCCGAGGACGTCAACTCGTACACGGTGTCGCCGGCCACGATGCTCGAATCGGTGATCGTTAACGTGATGGGCACGCTCGCTTTCGGGGACGAACCGTCGGGGGCCTGCCAGGACACCCCGAGTGCGACGACGTACGAGTCGCCGACTGGAAGCTCGGCCACGAGCGGCGTAGTAGTGGTGATCGGATAGACACTCAACGTCGTGCCCGTTGGTAAGGAGCCCGCTGGCGCAGTGACCACGTCGATCGCGCCGCCCGCCGTCAGCGTGACGGTCGCGGACAACGTTGCCGACGCCGTGGCCGACACCGGTGTTCCTAGATCGGTCGAGGGAATTCCCGTCGGCGGCGCGGCGTTCGTGGGACCAGTGGCGCTTTGCACTGCGAAGCTCTGCTGGGCTTGGGAGGCGGCGCTGTAGTTGGCGGCGCCCGAATCGTCAGCGTCGATCGTGCAGGTGCCGGACGCCACGATCGTGAGCGCGCCGCTCGTCGCGTTGACGGTGCACACACTCGGCGTGGCCGAACCGTACACGACGGTGCCCACGTTGGGACTGGCGCCCGCGTTGACTGAGTGGGTGCCAGCGGCTTCACCCACGCTCACTCCGCTCGGGGCGCTGGCGAAGGCGAGCGCGATCGGTGAGAGCGCGGGAGGGGTTGAGGTTATCGAGATAACTGGAATCTGCGCTACGGCGATCGCTTGGGAGAGCGGTGAAGCGTTTCCGGTGCCGATGCTGTTGAGCGCGGCGACGTCGAAGGTGTAGCTGAGCCCGTTGGTGAGACCGGCCACGACAACGCTGGTGGAGGGCGCGGTCACCGACAAGGTGCTCACGAGCGTTCCACCTTGAAACGTCTGCACGGTGTAACTCGTAATGGCGGCGCCACCGTTGCTCGCGGGAGCCGACCAGTTGAGGGTGACTTGACTAGGTCCGCCAGTGCCGGTCGGCGTCGGGGGAGCGTCGGGGACAGTGGCCGTACCGCTCGAGGGCGTCACCGAACTCGAGGGATCAGACGCGGTTCCGCTCCCTTGGCTGTTGGTGGCGATAACGCTAAAGGTGTAGCTAGTGCCGTTGGTGAGCCCACTCACTGTGGCGCTAAGCGTGGAGCCGCTGACCGTAGCCGAAGAGCCCCCCGGCGACGCCGTTACCGTGTAACTCGAGATGGACGCACCACCGTTGGAGATTGGAGCGGACCATCCGACCGTCGCCGACGCGTTGCCGGATGACGCGCTCACACTGATTGGTGGACCGGGGACGGTCGCCGGGGTTACCGCGTTCGAGGCGACCGAGGCGGTGCCGTAGCCGGTCGCTATCGCGGCCGCCACTTTAAAGGTGTAACTGGTGCCGTTGGTGAGCCCCGAAAGGGTCGCAGAAAGTTGAACGCCCACGGTCGTCGTGCTCACCGGTGTCGTACCTTGCAACGCCGTAATGGCGTAACCAGTGATACCCGACCCCGTGTCGATAGGAGCCGCCCAGGTCACCAGTGCCGAGCCACTCGGTGACGAGGTCACCGACGCCGTGACCGACGTCGGTGCACCCGGGCAACTGCCGGTGCCGCTCGCGCAGGTCGCCGCGCCCGCGTTGTTGGCGAGCCCGAGTAGCAGAACGCCGGCGATCGTGGCGCTCGCTACGCCGAGACGCAGCACGTGACCCATAGAAGTAACGTCCCGTTTGGCCTTTACGATCACGAGGTGACTCCGACTATCCGAGATTGAGTGTCGCGCTGCTCGAGGGCACGGTAATCCCCGGAGTGGTGGAGACGGCGTCACTCGAATCGTTATACGGCGGAAGTGCCGTGAGCGTGTACGTGCCGTTGGGGAGGTTCATCGCGAAGTTGCCGTTCTGATCCGACACCGCCGAGACGGTCTTTCCGGCGACCGTTGTAGAAACGATCACTCCGGCGACCGTCGTCGCGCCATTGGTCGTTGAGCGCCTGACGGTCCCGCTCAAGTTCGCCGTGACGAGCGAAATCGTCACGGGAAGAGAGCCCGTCGCTGGCGCCGTGATCAAGAGTGACCCGCTGATCAAGGAAGTGCCAGCGGGCGGAAACGCCACGACGGTGTAGTTCCCCGGCGCGAGGGTTAAGGAGAACCGGCCGAGGCCGTCAGTGGACGCGTAGATCCCCGTCACGAACTGGCCGCTGCTGTTCAACACGCCAATCGGTGTATTCGCCTCGGGCGTGTGGCCGTCAGGGCCATAGACGATCCCCGTCACGTTGGGCGCGGCGAACGTTATTGTCTCGCTGATCGGTGTTGAACCGTCGTAGGTGAACGGTGCGGTCGTAAAGGGTGAAAGCGAAGTACCCGGTGATGGATACGCGACGATGGTGTACGTCCCAGCGCCCGGAAGTGAGAGTCCGAACTTCCCGTTAAGACCCGTGCCCGCGCTGTAAGGGATGGGCTGACCGCTCGAGTTGAATACCTGGAGATAGACATTGGAAAGTGGCGCACCACTCGGATCCTGTACGACCCCAGCGACCGAGGGCGCCCCGAGAACGATGTTGACTGGGCCAGACGACCACGAAGTGCCGGTCACCGCCGAGACGACGCCGCCCGAGATCGTGACCGTCACCGTCGTCGAGGTGACGTTGGAGGGATCGTTAAAGGGTGGGTACACGATCAGGTCGTACGTGCCATCGGGAAGACTGAGCCCGAACGCACCCGAGAAGTTGGTGGAGGCGAAGGCATTTTGAAGGTCCTGTTGCGTAGCGTCGTTGCGAACTTCGATGAAGGAGTTGCCAATCGCGTTGGCGCCCGAGTCCTTTACCGTCCCGGTCACGTTTGACGCCGGCAACGTAATGTTCGTTACCACCGTGCCTGACGTAGGCACGCTCACCGTCGCGCTGCCAGCACCAAGCGTGGTCGAGCCGTTAAAGGGCGCGCGCGCGGTGAGCGTGTAGGACCCCGCCGGAAGCGAGATACCGTAGTTGCCGTTTTGATCCGTGTTAGCAAAGATGTTATTGAGGTACTGATTAGTGGTGTTGTCGAACACGTTGATGGAGGTGAAGGGGATGACGTTCGAGCCGCCGGTCACTTGGCCCGTCACGTTCGGCGCGCCGAGCAGTATGTTCGCCGAGCCCGGCGTCTGCAGCTGACCCCCGATGACCGTGATCGTAACGGTGCTCGACGTCACCGTCGTGGAGGATTGAGGCATCGCCTGCAACGTGTAGGTCCCGTCGGGGAGCGAGAGACCGAACGAGCCGTCCGAACCGCTCTGGGCGAACGCGCCAGACCCCGGTTGATTTGGCTGGAAAGCCTGTACGAAGACATTCTCCATTGGACCCGAAGCGGACGTGACCGTACCGGTGACGTTGGGCGATTTGAGCGTAATGTCCGACGACGTCGGTGTCGTCGTTCCGTCAGAGGCGACCGTGACGGTAATGGAGGTGACGACCTCGCCCGGTGCACCAGGAGGTGGGAACGCCGTAAGGACGTAGGTCCCGGGGGGCAGCGTGAGCGAGTAACTACCGTCGCCGGCGGTACCAGTGAAATCGCCGGGCAGGTATTGTCCACTCGAAGACTGAACGTTGATGCCAATATTCGCGACGCCCTGGGTTCCCGTCATACCGGGTGCCCAGACGAAGCCGTGCACGTTGGCCCTGGTGAGACTTATCACGATCGGGTTGGTTGCTCCGGTGAGGACGCCGCCGGCCACGGTTATGGCCGTTGATCCCACACCAAAGCCATTGACGTTGTCAAAGGGCGGCTGCGCCGTCACGGTGTAACTTCCGTTCGGCAATACGAGCGCGAAGTTACCGCTCTGGTCAGTGCCGGTAAAACCAGAGTTGAGGAACTGTTGGGTCGCGTTGTTGACGACGCTGATGGGAACGTTCGAGACTGCTCCCCCGGAGGGATCGAGGACCTGGCCAAAGACAGTCGGCGAGACAAGTTGGACAACGACGTTGCCCGACACCAGCACGCTGGCGCCACTGGCGTTGGTCGCCGAGGTTACGGTGCCGTTCGTGGCGATGACGACGGTCACCGTGGCGCTCGCGTTGTGCGACGTGTTATCAAACGACGGTTGGGCCGTGAGTTGATACGTTCCGGCCGGCAACGAGATGGCGAAGTTGCCATTGTTGTCAGTGTTGGCGAACGTGTTGATGAATTGGCCCGAGACGCTGTCCACGACCTGGATGAACGAGCCCCATACGGCTACGTTGCCCGATCCCGGTGCGATGACCGTCCCCAGCACGTTGGACGCGGACAGATGGATGTCCGCCGGTCCAGTCGAGGGCGAGCCGTTAATTACACTAATCACCCCGTGCAACACGGTCACCGTGGTTGTTCCCGAGGAGTAATTATTCGGATTGGGGAAAGGTGCCTGCGCCGTGAGCGTGTACGTACCGTCGGACACCTTGAGCGCGAAGCTCCCGTCACTCGCGGAGCTTGCGAAGCCGTTCGCCAGCGGTTGACCCGTCGCGGCGTTGGAGACGTTGATCCCCGTATAGCTGACGCCAGTCGTTGAGGAGCCCGGGCCGTACACGTGGCCACTTATGTTTGACGCGGTGAGAGAAATATTGGCACTACCGCTCGTAATTGTGCCAGAAGTGCCGATGGTGACGATTGTTGAACTCGCGGCGTACCCGTTGGGGTTGGACTGCGGGGGTTGGGCGTTGATTGAGTACGTTCCCGGCGCGAGAAAGAGTTGGTACGAACCATCAGAGCCGGTCTGGGTAAACGTCCCGTTCAAATACTGGCCGTTCGACTGGTTGATGACGTTGATTTGCGCCTGTCCCACGGCGGTAGACCCGTTGGGAGCAAAGACCGTTCCGACGACGTTCGGTGACGGCAACACAACATTGATCGGTGAGGGTGAGACGCTTCCGTTGCTGGCGACAGTGATAGTGACTTGCGTTTGGGTCAAGCTACTGCCCTGGGGCGGCGATACTTGCATCGAATACGTGCCGGTTGGCAGGTTCAACGCGAAGGCTCCGCTGGACGACGTGGTGGTATTGGCCCCCGATACTGATGAGCCCGTCGACGTGTTATTTACGTAGAGGAACGCGCCGCTCACCGCCTGTCCCGACGACGTCGTCACCGTGCCAGACACATTCGGCGTCGTGAGGGCGATATTGGCGGGACCGCTGCTGGCTTGGCCGTTAATTTGCGTAATGACCGGCGGAGACCCGGCGAGTGTCACCGTGATCGACACCGCGGCTGAAGTGGTGGTCCCACTTGGCGGCTGCGCGGTAATGGTGTACGTGCCAGCCGGTAGGTAAATGGAGTAGCCACCACTGCCGTCAGTCTGGCTGTACCCACCTTGAACGAATTGGTCGTTTTGCGACACGTTGATACTGCCGCCAACCACCGCGTTGTTGCCCGGGTCAGTGACGGTACCGGTGACGTTGGCGCTCGGCATGGTGATGACCAATGTGTGGTCCGCCGTATTAAGTACTGCGGGCCCGCTGGTCACCGACGTCAGTACACCGCCCGCGACGACGATGCCAACGTTCGTCTGTACGCCGGTCCCGCCTTGGGGCGGTTGAATGCTGAGCGTGAACGAACCGTCACTGAGATGCAGGCCGAATTTTCCGTTCGTGTCCGTCTGCGAGAATGCGCCCTGAATCTGCTGGAAGTTCGGCCCCGACGCGGAGACGAAGGCGTTCACGACGACCGCGCCGCCTGCTGTCTTGATGGTGCCGGCCACGTTGTTGCTCTGTAAGGTGACGTTCACCGACGCACTCGTGCCTACGCCGACACCGTTTATCTGGGTGAGCACACCCCCTTGCACGGTGATGTTGACCGAACTAGAACTCGCGCCGCTAGAGCCATATGGTGGCTGCGCGTTGACAGTCCAGGTGCCGTCAGGTAGAAAGATTGAGTAGTTTCCATTCGAGTCGCTCGACGCACTCGCCACCGGCTGCGGAGGAGGTCCACTGCTCGTCGACGTCGAAGCTACGGAGGGGTAGACCTGGATAAAGCTGTTACTTGCCCTGCGGCCATCGGGAAGGAAGACCGTACCGGTGATGTTTGACGCTTGCAGTGCGACGTTAATGCTCGACGCCGTCGCGCCGCCGGTGACGGTGACCGTTGAAGCGTTCGATTGGCTAGCGCCAGTGATGGACGTTGAGCTGTAATAGACGGAGCCGTACGTTTGGTTGGGACATCCATAGCCAAATGAAGTATTGAACTGCACGCTGTACGAACCAGGGGCCAATCCCGCGATGGTGTAGGACCCGTTGGAAACCGTGGTGGCGCCGCCGCCGGAACCGCCGCTTGTCGGATAGGCGTTGACGCAGACGCCGCTCAATGCCGTCGAGGAAGAACCGGTGCCAGCGCTGACCGTTCCCGAGATCGAGCCGCCCAGTTCGAGCGAGAAGTCGGTCCCGCTCCTGTTAATTCCGGCCGCGACGTTCACGTTGGTATTTTGCGCCGCGTAGGGCGATGATGAGATACTCCCACCACAGGTGGGATCGGCGTAGACGTTGTAGGTACCAGGGGCCAATCCCGCCATCGTGTAGGTCCCGACAGAACTCGACGTTGCGCCAGCGCCGGTGCCTCCACCTTGCGGAGATGCGCTGACGCAGATCCCAACGAGTAGCGTCGGGGAAGATCCGGTGCTGACCGTGCCCGATATCGAGCCGCCCACTACGAGGGAGAAGTCGGTCCCGCCTGTGTTGCCAACTCCCACTACGGGCACGTTTGCTAACTGTTGCGCCGCGTAGGGCGATGATGAGATACTCCCATTACAGGTGGGGTCGGCCCGGACGTAGTACGAACCTGCGGCCAAATTCGAGATGGTGTAGGTACCGTCGGACGCCGTCGCGCCGCCGCCACCGCCCGAGCCGGTCGCTGGCCAGGCATTGACGCAGACCCCGTTCTGTGGCCCCGGGGAAGATCCAACGCTGGTACTGACCGTGCCCGAGATTGAACCGCCATCGGCGAAGGCGGGACCACTAAAGCCGAGAAGCGCAACGGACCCTAGAACGCTCGCGGCAACGAATCGCGCGAGCGTGCGGGCAGCAGCTTTGCGAAGGCGCATAGAGGGTCGACGTCGTTGCCACCGATTCATCGGTTCCCCCTCACAAATCGGTCATGTTGTGAAGTACTACGACTGCGCTCTCGTCGCCCCGACGCTTTCGCACTGGGATGACGCCAAATCAGTCGTCCAAATCCCGCTCTGACCCTTTTGCACGAAGTCCAATTCTTCGAAGTTCAAGACCGCCCTGGCGAGGGTTTAACACATGAGTTCCACTTTGTCAACTAAATATCAAGTGGTGAATCTCTCACCTTTCGGGCTCTCAGTCCCAGCTTGCCCTTCGGCGCAATAGGACACCATATATATGGTCGAAGCAACGGACGCAATAGGATCACGAGATTCGGTTAGCCTAACCTAATGACAAACCAGGTCAGTCCTGAATGCATTGGCCGAGAGGCGTTCGTTGTTGCTGCGTCTGCGGTTGACCGCTCCAAGGGACCTGGAGCCACACCATGATCCCTACGTTCGTCATCTTCTTTCGTGAAGGTATCGAAGCGTCGATGATTGTCGCGATATTGCTGTCGTACCTTAAACGCATCGGCCAACGGCGACACTTTCGCGACGTCTTTCTCGGCGTCGGGGCCGCCATGGTCTTGACGATCGCAGGTGGCGTTGCTGCCTACTATTTCATTCGCCAATACAACGGATCGAACGTACAGACCTACTTTGAAACAGCGACGTACCTCATCGCGGCTGGCGCGCTGACCTACATGACGTTTTGGATGCAACGTCACGCTCGCTCACTCAACAAGGAACTCGAGCGGCGTAGTGACCTCGCGCTTTCGGGCAGTACTCGGTTGAGCTTTAGCCTCCTGGCTTTTCAGGCTGTGGGTCGCGAAGGTCTCGAAACGATGGTCTTCACGCTGGCGATCGTCTTCGCGAGTAGTCGCCAAGCGGCGGCGCCGGTTGACGGTAATTTCTTGCTCCTGGGCGCGGTGCTCGGACTAATACTTGCGCTCGGCGGGGCATTTGCCATCTATCGACTGGGCGCAAAGCTCAACCTTCGCCGTTTCTTTCAAGTCTTGGGCGTCACGTTGATGATCTTCGCCGCAGGACTCCTGAGCGACGCCGTCGAGAACTTGCAAGGCCTGGGATGGCTCCCCTTTGGCCGACAGGTTATGTGGAACTCGCAACACGTGATCGCCCAGTCGAGCAACTCTGGCGACATCCTGCACTCCCTCTTTGGTTACGCCGACCGCCCGACGATTTTGCAGGCCTTGGTATGGGCGGTCTACGTCATGACTTCGACGACGCTGTTCATTCGAGGGGGCCTGCGCCGTCGAAACGCCGGTCGCCGTTACGTGCGTCCGGACGGCGGCGCGGCCTCACAGGTGGACTCCATGCCGAGTAAGCGAGAAGAGTAGATGTCGAACACGCATACCGCAACGGTTGACAAATACTTAGAAGCGATCTACTGCATCGCCGGCGAAGGCGAGGTCGTGCGTCCGAGTCGACTGGCGTACTGGCTCGCCGTCAGCGCGCCAACGGTCAGTGACGCCCTCCAACGACTCAAGCGCGACGGGTGGGTGGAACTCGGCGCGGACCGCAGTGTCACGCTCACAATGAGTGGTGAGGAAACGGCGACCGCGCTGATTCGCCGCCACCGTATTCTCGAGCGCTGGTTGACCGACGTGCTCGGCTTTGACTGGACTGCCGCTGATGTCGAGGCGGATCGAATCTCCTCGGCGATCTCGGATTCGGTAGTGAATCAGATCGATCTATCGATGAGCTCGCCCTCGACGTGTCCCCACGGCAACGTCATTCCGGGCAGATCTGCGCCCTACGGGGTGCTCGTCGCGCTCGCTGAGTTGCCCTCAGGTACGAACGCGACCGTACGAAGGATCTCCGAGATCGCCGAGCACGAAGCGCCAGCGCTGTTGACGATGTTGGCCGATCACGCCATCAAGGAAGGTAGCGAGGTGACGATGTCACATTCACGCAGTGATACTCAGGAGGTCGCGATAACCATCGCCGGCGATCCGCTGACGCTCTCTGTTGAAGCCGCACAACTCATCTGGGTCGAGGTCGCCTAGAACCACTGGCTCGCCGTCACCCCTGGCCTACCTAGGCTTGGCGACGTGAAGCGGGCCGTCGTGGTACTCATCGTCGCCATGGTGGTGTCGACGTTCGTGGGTATCCACGCCGGGGCGAAGAGTCCCGTTGCCGTGACACCGGTATCTCGAGTGTGGACCGAGCCGCAGGTAGGGTTCAGCTTCTTGCGCAACGCCATCAATCAAGCGAAGCGAAGCATCGATATCTCGATATACGAACTCTCAGACTCGATCACCGTGAACGATCTCATTGTCAAGGCGAAGGGCGGCGTTCTGGTGAGGGTGTTGCTCAACAGCGCCTACGAAAGCAAAACGTATAACGCGCCCGCGGCCGCCTTGCTCAAAGCTGGCTCGGTGCAAGTGGCGTGGGCGCCGTCGGGCCAGATCTTTCACGCGAAATACGTACTTGTCGATGATCAGGCCGCCTACATCGGCACGGGGAATCTCGTTTCGGGCTATTACTCCTCGACGCGGGACTTCTGGGTCGAAGTAACGAGCCACGCCGACGTCGCGGCGATCTCGGCAACTTTCTACGATGATTTCTCGCACAACTACGTGTCGCCGAAGAGCGCCACTGGCTTGGTATGGAGTCCGGGTTCGACGTCGGCTCTGGTGACGTTGATCGCCTCGGCGAAGAAGACCGTTCTCGTCGAAAACGAAGAGATGAACAACTCGAACATCGAGCAGGCGTTGATAGCGGCGGCCCGCCGTGGCGTTCGTGTGGAGGTGGTCATGACGTACTCGTCGCAATACTCAGCGGCGCTGGCACAACTCAAGAGTGCGGGCGTGAGAGTTGCCACGCTGAGCCCTTCACAGGTCTACGTGCACGCCAAAGTGATCTGTAGTGACTGCACGCGCTCGAGCGGCACGGCCTTCATTGGAAGCGAGAACTTCTCGATCTCGTCACTGGTGTACAACCGCGAGCTTGGCGTGATCACGAAGTCGTTGGTTGCGGTTCGAGCCCTCGAGAGCACCATAAATGCCGATTTTGCCTTGGGCCAAGCGTAAGTGGGTGTCTCGATAGTGGCGAGTCACTGGGGGCGAAGTGCCCTACTTATGAATACCGAGCTAGAGGCCCAAATGTTCAAAGACGAGGATTCGGCGTTTAGTGGAAATTTCGGTTGATTTAGACCGAATCGGATCCAAAACCGGTGATTTAGTTCGAGAGGAATTCGACGTTCGGTGGAGAATCTGGTTGAAATGAACAGATTTGGGCTACCGAGGGCAGAATTAGTCGACGAAGAATTACGTTGTGGCGCCGAAGGTGGCTAGAAGTACGGTATGATGTCAATTAGGCCCAAGTGCCATCAGGGAGGTCTCCAGCACAATGAAGAAGGTGGATACGTCAGTCTTCTCACTTCGACTTCGTAAGGCGAACCTGCGCGAGTCGGTGAGGGCCATTGCCAGGCGAGAAGGCATCAGCCAGAACGAATTCCTCGAGCAAGCGGTCGAGCACGAGGTTGTGGTGCGTGGAGCGCTACTGGCAGACGACTTGGAGTTGGCGGCCGCCCAGATGCGTACTTTAAGCGCGAGCGCGTACGCAAAACTCACGGAGGAGAGCCTGCTATCGGCTGCCTCCTCGGAGGCAAGGCCGGACCCGCTACGTGTGCGCCAGATCTTACGGACCTCTGACCTTGAGGGTCACGACCACCAAGGTAGCGACGTCGTCGCTTCACGCAGAAAGTCACGCAAGCTGGCAAGAGCCGAGTCTGCCTTTGACAAGTACCGGTAAGTGTGCCAGGACCCAATTGGTCTGACGATGACCCGGGTGACTCGCCACGCATCGCCGCGAACTGCCTGACCACGTTACGGCTGGCACAGGCCGACGCCCAACTTCGAAAGCCACTCACGTCGCGACGCTTGCGCGAATGGCACCGCCAGCTCTACGAGAGCTGCACGGTGCCCTCAGCACAGTACGTGGGTAACTACCGCGGTGACGTCCGCCACGTTGAATTGGTCGACTACGAGGTTGGACTTGTCGGACCGATAGGAGGACCACCTGATCGGATCGGTGTGTGGTCCCGTGATGTGGTTATGACAGTCGACCGCTTCTTGCGCGACCTGGCAGCAGCCCTTTCTTCTCTCGATGCGTTGATTCCCGATCTTCGCGTTGCTCTGACAAATGAGCAGCTCGAGCGAGTTGTCACCGCATGCGCCGTTGCCCACGGCGAATGGGTCCGAATTCATCCTTTCGCCAACGGCAACGGGCGGGTTGCACGGCTGCTGGCGAATGCCATCGCAACGCGTTACGGACTCCGCCCCTTCGTCGAGTTGAAACCCCGACCAGCCGACGTTATGTACGCAAGAGCCGCGAGAGAGTCGATGGGACTACCTCCCGACTTCAGCGGTGATCACTCCGCTACAATCGCGCTCTTTGTTCACTACCTTCACTTGCCACCCGTCGGCCCGTAACCCTAACTAAATAGGGTGCTCGAGACCAAAATCTGTTCATTTCAACCAAAATGTCCACTAAACGCCGAAGCTTTGAAAACCTATGTCGCGCACAACAGAACTATTCATAGATCTTGATGGCGTGGCGAACAGTGGGTACTCACGTTGTCCTGCCCACAAGTGTTACAAAGCAGAATGAGCTTGCGACACTCCAAGTTGGCGCAGTTGTAGAACTGGCTGGTCGGCGAGTTACAACGTTCGCAGCGACCAATGGTAGTGACGTCGTCACTGAACTCGTGGTGCATTCGCGCGTCAAAGAGGTAGAGCGAGCCTTCCCACAGGCCCTTATCGGCGAAGGCTTCGCCGTAGCGAACGATGCCGCCGTCCAGTTGGTAGACCTCGTTAAAGCCCCGATTCTTCATCACCGACGACAACACTTCGCAACGCACGCCACCCGTGCAGTAGGTAACTATGGGTCGATCCTTTAAATGGTCGAATTTTCCGCTTTCGATCTCTCCAACGAAGTCACGCGTTGCTCGCACCTCTGGAACGACTGCATTCTTGAATTTGCCGATCTTCGCTTCGAAGGCGTTGCGCGCGTCGAAGAACACGACGTCGTCACCTCGCTCGGCGACTAATTGATTAACTTCGATCGGCGTCAAGCGAGTGCCGCCGCCGATGACGCCCCGCTCGTCGACCTTGAGCTCGCCGGGCGCTCCGAAGGTCACGATCTCGTCGCGCACGCGCACGCGAAGACGCGGGAAGTCCTGGCCGGTGCCCTCAGACCACTTGACGTCGATGCCTTTGAAACTCGGGTAGCCCTTCGTGGCTTTGAGGTACGACTTGACTGACGTCATGGAGCCGCCGAGTGTCGCGTTAATGCCGTCTCGGGAGATGAGGACGCGGCCCTTCAGGTCAAGGCTCTCACAAAGGGCACGTTGCCAGAGTCGAATCGCCTCGGGGTCGTCGAGGGGCGTGAAACAGTAGTAGAGAATGACCTTTGGTGGTTCCACGTAGCAATTTTAATCGATGTTCGCCGACGCCTTTAGAGAATCTCTTGGGTCAGTAGCGATTCCGAGAAGTCTCCCTATCGTCGGTGAACATTTAGGCCTCTAGTTCAGTATTCATAAGTAGGGCACTTCGCCCCCAGGGCACGAAGCCTGAAGGAGAGTTCACATGTCAAGGTTCGAGACTCACAACATTCATAGAGGGACTGTCAATACGCGTCGCTTTCGTTGGCCGGTTGGAGCGATCGTGCTGAGCGCGCTCGCGCTCGCGCCGATGGTGAGCGCGTCGGGCGCGTCGTCACCCACGCTGAAGTCCGCCCACGTGGCGGGGTTCTCTGGCGCACTGGTGAACCACTCGTCGAGAACGCTCTACCTCTTAACGTCGGAGAAGGGCGCGAAGATCAAGTGCGCCAGTGGATGTCTCACTGCGTGGCCGCCGCTACTCGTCAAGAGCACGCTAAAGACGGTTTCGCTCGGAGCCAACGTCACGGGGAAGATTGGCTTCGTGACTCGAAGTAAGACGATGAAGCAAGTCACGTTTAACTCCTACCCGGTGTACACCTACTCGGGTGACAGCGCCGCGCTGCAGTCAACCGGTGAAGGTATCGTGGCCTTTGGTGGTACCTGGTATCTCATCAAGGCGAACTCGACCTCGGCTGGTTCGTCAGCCTTCTTGAAGTCCTCCGCGTCAACCGTTACGACGACCACGTCAAGCGGGGGAGCGTACAATTACTAAAGATGTCGACGCGACACGACCTCTTCGATGAGAACGGCACTGCGATTTCGCCCCTCCTTCACACGAAACCGCTAACGGCGGGACCAATGACGAGCGGACGCGGGGAGAGATTTCTGCCAAAGACGCTGCACGCCCACATCGGGTCAGAGGTCGCGGACGAGTCCGGTCTGCGCGCGGCGTTCTTAGCGCACGGTGGCGAGTTGTTGGGCTTCGCGAGGCGATCACTGCATTCACCAGAAAAGGCCGAGGACGTGGTGCAAGAGACGTTCGCGCGCGCGTGGCGTTCCAGGTCTCGATTCGATCCGGCGTTGGGATCGCTGCGCACTTGGCTCTTCACGATTGAACGACGAGTCATTGTCGACGTCAGCACGAACGAGACAAAGAACCAGACGTTTCCTCTCGATCTGGGTAATGAGCCAGCGCGAGAGGATCACGTCGAAAAGGCGATGCTCGGCTGGCAGATGGAGTCGGCGCTGCATCGACTGGACCCCGAACATCGAATGGTGATCACCGAGCTGTACTTCAACGGTCGTTCCGGGCGCGAAGTCGCGGAACTCCTTGCGCTGCCAGAGGGCACTGTTCGAAGCCGCGCCTTTTACGCCTTGCGTATGTTGCGCCTGCTGCTTGAGGAGGCGGGATGGAACGAGTGAACGATTCCGTCTGCGAGAAGTGGCACGAGCTCATCGCCATGCACGCCCTGGGCGATCTTTCGCCAAAAGAAGAGACGGGTCTTCTCGCGCATCTTGAAGGGTGTGCGGATTGTCGCGCAATCGCCAATGAGATGACCGAGACGGTCCACATGCTGGATTACGTCGATCGTGGTGCCGTTGAATCGACAGCGTTGATTCCTGCAGAGCTGTTCGACGCTGTGCTTGGCGAGTTGCATCGCGGTGGCGTGGTCGTGCGACGACGTCGACTTGTACGCACCGCGTTGTTTGCTGGCGCGGGCGCCATAGCTGCGTCGTTCGTACTCATTGGGGTCATGAGCGCGCAGCCTTCGACGCCGGCTCCAGCGCAACGCGCGATTGCGCTACAAGGGGCGTCGAGTGTGAAAGCCAGCGTCGTGCTTACGAGTAAATCGTGGGGCACGACGCTCGCCCTTAAGGAGAAAGGTCTCCCCGGAGGTGGGGTGTACACCGTCTCAATGGAGACGAAAGCTGGAACATGGTGGACCGCTGGTACCTACCGCTCAGTCGCTGGCAAAACAGTCAACGCGACGATGGCGTGTGCCGTGTCGTTACACAAGATCACCGGTGTGCGAGTGGTCAACGCCACGGGCACCACGGTGCTGAGTAGTTACGGCGTAAGCGCTCATGGTTCGTACCAATGACGCAGGCTCCGTTCGATGACGCGATTACGGTAGTTGGCCGAACTCGCGACGATAGGCGAGGGTTGGTTTCAATTGACCCGACCGTAGGATGAACTAACTGCTCACAACAACCCCCTCGACTTTGCTGGTGGGAGGAGACTCGAGATTTCTCGTTCGTTCGTTGCCAGCATTGGCGTCGCCGCCGCCGCGGTGTTGTTGTCGCTCATCGCCACGCAAGTACCGAAGTTTGTCGACGCTCAAACGCTGCCCGGCGAGGTCATTACCGTTCAAGCGGCGTCGTCGCAGTCGGAACAGGCGGTGGTGAGAACGTGGAAACTAGAGAGCAATGGTCAGTACCGACAGGTGTTTGCACCCTTTGTCGCCTTTGTGGGCGTCCACGGCGTCGGGTCAACGAGAGAAGGTCTTGGTCGCACGCCCGTGGGCGTGTTCACGATGACCCAGGCCTTTGGCAACGAAGCCAATAACGGCACCGCGTTGCCCTACTTCAGAGCGGGTCACTACGACTGGTGGGACGAGAACCCTAACTCGGCGAGATATAACCAACACGTGAAGAGCCCGGTGTCACCTGGTGGACACTCTGAGAATCTGTACTTCGCTGGCGCGCCGTACGCGCACGCCGTCGTCATCAACTACAACACGACGCCCGTCGTGAAGGGCGCGGGTTCTGGATTCTTCTTGCACGTGAGCGGTGGCGCCCCCACGCGAGGATGCGTCGCGATTTCGGCCAATGAGTTGAACTTCATCATGCGATGGCTCCGTCCCTCACTCAATCCGGTTATCAGTATTGGCGTCGGACCTAGCGCGCTCGCCGTGTTAACACCAGTGGGGTACGGTGCGTAATGTTCCGCTCGCTGATCAAGGCGACGCACGTCGAGCGACACTGTGATAATCAAGAGATTCGTGAGCAAGAGACTGCCTCCGCCGCCTTGCGAGGCGACCCAGTACGCAGCGGACGCGTTGGGTGAGGTCGCGGCGGCACTCGCGATCTACGGCCAAGAAGCGGATCAGTACAACGTGCTCGGACCCGATCCATGGTTGGTGATCTGGAACGACGAACGCAGCGGATTTATCAATTTCCTCGAAGGTCGTCGGTGTCTGCTCACGTGGCGTTCACCGGTGGCGAGCGTTGAAGAGCAACCGGGCCTACTGGCTCGACTCGTCGACTACGCCGAACGTGTTCATAAACCACTCTTCTGCGTAGAGGTGAACGAGTCGACAAAAAACGCAAGCGTCGCACTCGGCATGACCGCCATGTGGGTAGGGACTGAGAGCTTCATTGACCTCTCGACGTGGTCCATCACCGGTGGTAAACGACAGAAAGTGCGTTGGGCACAGAGTCACGCAACGTCGATTGGTCTTTGGTGGCGGGAGGCGTTTCCGTGGCGTGACGCGAGTGACGAAGCGAGGATCCGTGACGTCGAGGCGGCATGGAAGGATGAGCGGCCCGAACGCCGTACCGACTCCTTTTTGCGCACAGACTTCGAAGAACTTTCTAACGTGAGGCGTTACTTCGTCTGCGACGGCCCGAGCGGTGTCGTTGCCTTCGTGACGTGCACGCCCGTGAGCGACGACGGTTGGTATCTCCAGGACATCGTTCGACGACCGAACGCACCACGCGGCGCTCTTGAGGGCGCAATGGCCTTCGCCCTCGATTCCTTGCGTGACGACGGGTACGTTTTTTCAACGAATGGGCCTTTGCCGTTTTGGGTCCCGTACGAAGGTTGGAGTGATCCCGATCAGCTGGGGGCGTTGGGTCAGCGGGTTTTCAACTTCTTCGACCGCCGCTACCGCTTCCAGGGCATCAACACCTTCCGCTCGAAGTTCACACCCGACCGGACGATACCCCTGTACTTGCTTCGAAGTCGCCGACTCGTCTCGCCGATTGTGGCGCGATCGCTCACTAACGTGCTCAATCGAAGACTCCCCGGGCCATCTGACGCGGCACGTTGACCTCGGCACTTCGAAGAGAGAACAGCGCGCTACTTCTTCTTTTTTGGTTTTGGAGGAGACAAGCTGGCGGCCGTTGCTTCAATGAGTGCCACGAGCCATTTGTTTTCACTTCGTTTGGCAGCGGAGATCTTGAATGCCGGTTTTGCCCCGGGGTACGGCGGCTCTTTAGCTATTCGACCGGCGACGCTCGAGCCCGCGTCCGTGACCTTTATATAGAGCGTGTCGTCACCAATCAGCGCGATGTTCTTGCCTTTGAAGTAGAGGCCGTACCCTCCGAACATCCCTCGCGCCGTAACTTCCAGAGGAAGCATTTGGTCGAGGACCTTTTCAACAAACGCAGCGTTTGAAGCCATACCCGCAATTTAGCAATGCTCAACTCAGTGTGACGAAGTCAAAGTGGCACGGACCACGTCATGAGCGTGCCGCCCTTGTTGCCTGGTCGTACCTTGAAGGAACCGTTCAGTTTCTCCGCGCGGAGGCGTAGGTTTCTCAAGCCCAAACCCTTTGGGTTCACGGCGTCAATGTCGATCCCGATCCCGTTATCGCTCACTTCGAGCGTTACTTTGTCGTTCACCCGCAACGTGACGGTGTAGCGAGTGGCCTGGGCGTGCTTGCTGGCGTTGGTGAGCGCCTCGCGCAGGACGGCCAACAGATTGTCAGCTGTGCGCTGGGGCACGGTGTTGTCGATCGCCCCGTAGAAGGTGACGTCGGGTCGCGCTCCGAGAAGCGGTGCGAGTTCGGCGGAAAGTTCCAGGATGCCCTGGCGAAGTCCTCCCGGGATAGCGCCGCCACCAAGCTCGAACACGGCAGAACGGATCTCGTTCATCGTGGCGTCGAGTTCGTCCACCGCCGTGTTGACCTTGTCCACGACGTGTTCCCGGTCGGGCATGCGCGTGGCCTGTTGGAGCGTCACGCCAACGGCGAAGACGCGCTGGATCACGCGGTCGTGAAGGTCCTTCGCAATGCGGTCGCGGTCGTCGATCACGCTGAGTGCGCGCACTCGCTCGTGTAGACGAGTGTTCTCAATGGCGATGCCCGCGGCGAGCGCCAACGCTTCAGTCATCGCCTCGTCCTCGTCGCTGAAGCGCTTCGCCCCAATTTTGTTGGTGAGGTACAGATTTCCGTACACCTCGTTGCGCGCCCGAACCGGCACCCCGAGGAAGGATTTCATCACGGGGTGATGAGGTGGAACGCCGTAGCTGTCGTTGCTGGTGCGCAGATCGTCCAGTCGAAGCGGCGTTGGTTCAGTGATAAGCAGTCCGAGCACGCCCCGTCCAGTGGGCCGAGCGCCAATGGCGGCTTCTTCGTCGTCCCTCAGTCCCACTGTCACGAACTCATCGAGTGCACTTCGTGATTCATTGAGCACACCGAGGGCTCCGTAGCGAGCGTTGACCAGCGAGCAGGCTTCTTCGACGAAGTGGCGAAGTAGCGTGGAGAGATCTACGTCCCCCTCGATCATCATCACGGCGTCGAGTAATCGGCGTAACTTCGCCGGGTCGTCGATCTTTTGATAGGGCACTGCCCTGAGCGTACCAATCAGGAATTGACGTTCATTAGCCCTACGACACCGAAATCGAGAGACGTCGCGCAAACACTGGCACAATAGGAGCAGTGACGACAAGGGTCTTTCTCCTAGATGACCACGAGATGGTGCGCGAAGGCATTCGCAGCCTTCTCGAAATTGACGACGACATCGAGGTCGTGGGGCAGGCATCGACCGCTGCTGAGGCGATGACGCGTATTCCGCTCGCCAAGCCCGACGTCGCGATCCTGGACGTTCGACTCGAGGACGGCAGCGGTATTGAAGTCTGTCGCGATATTCGCAGTGCTCATCCCGAGATCGCCTGTCTCATGTTGACGTTCTTCGCCGACGACGAAGCGCTCTACGCGAGCGTGATGGCCGGCGCCGCGGGCTACATCTTGAAGCAGATCAAGGCGAGAGATTTCGTCGAGGACGTAAAGAAAGTCGCTCGCGGCGGATCGCTCATGGACCCTAGAGCAGTGGCTCGCGTCGTGGAGCGTATCGCTCACCCTCCAAAGGTGTACTCGCCGCTCAATGTTCTCTCTCCCCAAGAACGCAAACTTTTGGACTTCATCGCCGAGGGACAGACCAACCGCCAAATCGCCGAGTCAATGTTTCTCTCTGAGAAGACCGTCAAGAACTACATCACCGGACTACTGAGCAAACTCAACATGAACAATCGCACCGAAGCGGCCGTCTTCGCCACCAAGTTGAAGATCGACGCTGACGGTGTTGATCCTAAGAAGCCTTAGAGTCGTCGCTTTCGGGCGATCTCGTTGAGATCGACGCCAGCAGTAGCTAGGGCGTGTTCGAGTCGGTCGCGCTCTTCGCTCGGAAAGACGAAGTCCTGAGGTACGACGTCGATGTCGTGGGCCACGCAGAGCTTGATGAGCGCGCGATCGTAGGCAATCTCGGCGGCGAGCGCAGAGTACGTGCTCTCTCCTCGTCGCGGCACGGCGCTCAGCATCTTTGATCGACAGGTGAGTACGTGATCCACTAGATCGTCGTCGCTTAGTTCACCAGTCCAATCGTCGAGGGCGTTGGAGAGCAAGTCAACGTACATGGACATGGTGCTCGTCTCCTTTTCCCTTGTACATCCAGATTGGTGATGGAATACTTTAATTGACGAACCGTGACGTCGCCACTGCGCTGAAGTTTAGCGAACGACGTCGAATCGATGACGCGCCGTGAGCAATTCGATTGATCGGATTGGTCACGCCTGAGACAAACTCCTTCGTGCTCGCTGCGCGCCGCGATGAAGCAACGGTGACGTCGCTCGTTAGGTTCTCGAGAGCACACCGCGTGGGACGAAGTGGGAGACTCACCGAGTTAGTACTACCTTGAGGGCGCCGGTGTCGGCCGCGCGAGCGAACACGTCGTAGGCCGTAAGGACGTCCTCAAGTGCGAAGTGGTGGGTGACGAAGTGCGACGCGTCAATTTGGCGTGAGGCGACCAATTTCAGCAAGGTCGGTGTCGAGTACGTATCAACTAGCCCGGTCGTGATCGTTATGTCACGAATCCAAAGGGACTCGAGGTGCAGCGTGGCCGACGCGCCGTGCACGCCAATGTTGGCCACGCGCCCGCCAGGACGCACGAGCGCCGTGCACAGTTCAAACGTTGCCGGCACTCCGACCGCTTCGATCGCCACGTCAACACCAAGGCCGTCGGTGAGGCTTTGCACGTAGGCGACGGCGTCTTGGCGGCTGTTGTTGAACGTCAAGTCCGCGCCAAATCGCTTGGCCGCTTCCAAGCGCGACTCGGTGAGATCGATCGCGATGATATTCGCCGGTGAGAAGAGCTTCGCGCCGGTGATTGCTGAGAGCCCGATAGGACCCGCGCCCACGACGGCGACGGTGTCACCCGGTTGCACGTGCCCATTCAGCACGCCAACCTCGTAACCCGTTGGCAAGATGTCGGCCAGCATGAGGATTTCTTCGTCGCTCGCGCCTTTGGGCACCAGGTACGTTGAGTTGTCAGCGAAGGGGACACGCACGAGTTCTGCTTGCGTTCCGTCGATGAGATGGCCGAGAATCCAACCGCCGCCGCCGAGACACTGACCGTAGTGGCCCTCATGACAGAATCGACAGACTCCACAGGCCGAGATGCACGAGACGAGTACGCGATCGCCGACCGAGCGGGTCTTTACGCCCGTGCCGATCTGTTCAATGACGCCCACTGCTTCGTGACCGAGGATTCGACCTTCGGTGACTTCCGGCGTGTCGCCCTTCAAAATGTGTAAATCGGTGCCGCAAATGGTGGTGGCGACGACGCGAACAATGGCGTCGGTGTCGGCCAGCAACTTTGGATCGGGGACTTCGTCCCAGGACTTGGCGCCGGGACCGTGGTAGACGAGTGCTTTCATGACGTAACTCTTTCTCTGTTCTGCTTTGGTGTTGGTGTTGGTGTTGGTGTTGGTGTTGGTGTTGGTGTTGGTGTTGGTGTTGGTGAGGCCATGAGGTCATTATGAGTCGAAAGTGGGGAGATCTGTTAGGGACAAAGGTCCCCACTAATGGTGACGTAAGCCCCTATCTCATCGAGGCGTTGATGACCGACACTGTAAAGACGGATCTACTTAAGGAGCGGTTGTATGCAACGCAAAATGTTCGATGCCCTCGTCAGTACGGCAGGGATACTGTTGGTGGTGATGCTCGTGGTGGCGGGAAGTCTCTTGTTATGGGGATCGAACTTCACAACCTCAAGCGTTCGCAACCAACTGATTAAGCAAGACATTGTGTTCCCCACGAAGGCGCAGTTCGCCTCGGCCGCGGTCGGCACGGAAGTGACACCAGCGATGATTCCCTACCTTGAAAAGTACGCGGGTCAACCGTTAACGACTGGTGCTCAGGCCGCCGCCTACGCCGACCACTTCATAGCCGTGCACCTCTCAGAGATGCCGTACGGTGGCGTGTACGCAAAGGTGAGCGCCGCGGCGAGGGCGAATCCCTCCAACCAGGCGCTGCAAGCAGAAGTGCAGACAACGTTCCAGGGAACGACACTGCGCGGGCTATTGCTCGAGGCGTACGCGTTCTCCGAGTTTGGACTCATTGCCATCTACGCGGCAGTTGCCTCGTTCATCTTGGCTGGCATCTTGGCGCTACTCGTGGCCTTCGGAATCTGGCACGCGCGACGCACTCCCGAGCACGTTGAACTCGTTGTCGTCAGCGAAGAATCGCGGGTGCTCGTTAACGCGTAATCGACGTGACCGATACCTATCAGTACAACACCCGGCCCGCAAGTTCAGCGGACCGGGTGTTGTCGTACTCGGCGTTAGAACGTGAAGCGCCCACCGCGAGGAAACTACGACGCTCGCGCCTCGCTCGTATAGCCACGTGGAAGCCACGGCACGACGGCGGAGGTTCGGCTCTGGTAGTCCTCGTAGTCGGGGTAACGAGAAAGCGTGATGCTCTCGGTGAACCTCGTTGAGCCGACGAAGAGCACGCTCAAGAGGAATGCCCCGACAATGGTCCACTGGAAGAGTGAACCTGCCGCGACCGCGCCCATGAGGAAGAAGATCCACCACTGCGCCAGTTCGAAGAAGTAGTTGGGGTGGCGAGAAAAGCGAAAGAGTCCGGATTCTAGAAACTGCGCGCTCGGTGAACGACCCTCTTTGACTTCAGCAAGTTTGTGTGATTGGAACTTCCATTGCTGCTCATCGGCGATGGTCTCGCCGAGAGTGCACGCGAGGAACACAAGTGCGAGCACCACGTCGAGGGCACCGTAGGGCGTGGATCCACGGTGCTGATACGCGGTCCATGCCGGCAGGGTGATGAGCACCAGAATGACGTTCTGGTAGATCACGATGAAGAAGAAATTCAGCAACTGGAACTGCCAGGGTGGCATCCGTGAGCGAAGCACGGGCCAGCGATAGTCCTCGACACCCGAGTAGCCGCCCTTGCGGGCAAAGTTGAAGGTCAAGCGAACGCCCCACAGCGTGACGACCGCAGCCATGACGTCGAGACGCGCGTTGGTGAAATTGGCAAACTCAGCGAATACCCACACGTACACGGCGGGCACGATTGACCACATTCGATCGACCCACGACGTGTCACCCGATATAAGCGACGCGATCCACGCAAAGAGACAGGCCGCGCCCGAAATCAGGGTGATGAGAAGAATCGGCGTCATCGATTAGTCCGGCCGACTACTGCTCCTTGCGCCTTCGCCCGAGACACCACAGAAAGAAGCGGCCAACTCTGCCAACGTCCTCGCTTCGTCCGTGCGCGTTCTCGTGACCTACGCGAGCGCCGTAGGGCCCGCCACTGTTGTTCGAAAGCCCCGCGAGCTGAATATTGTTGGTCTCTTCGCCTCTCGGCACCTTGGCCAACCGATGCCTACGTTTTCTCGGCGTAGATCCGGTAGTTCCCATTGACGCATCCTTTCACAGAATCGGAAGGAAACGAAGCGTTGACCCGACAACAAACGAGCCCAAGTTCGCCACGTCTTCGTTCACAGTATTGGTGAGTGACGTTTGGTTGGATTTGAACTCTCTGAGATCAGGCGTGGTCCAAACTTACGTTGTTGACACGTCCCAAAGATGATGGATGAGGTCGTGCAAACTGTAGGAACCCAACGAGGTGACAGTGAAGTGGCTTCCGTTCGAACGAGTTCCGGGGCGCGTCCAGTCGGTCTCTGCGACCGCGCCGAACCTGTCGGCGTAGTCGCTCGCCGCTTTCTGGAGTTCATCGTTTACGATGCTTGGTTCTTGAAGGTCGTAGCGTTCAACAAGTGCCGTCTCATCCTGGTCCCAGTTTTGAAAGAGGGGATTGTCCTCGGCGAGCATCTTTGCTAGACGTCCGTCAAAGATTCGATAGACGTCACGGACGTGGCATCCGTATTCAAGGGCTGACCACGTACTTTCGCTCGCTCGGTCCCTCACGTCGCTTCTCTGAAGGACGGGCGTCCACTTTGCCGCGACCACTCGAATAATGCGGGCGAAGGTCTCTCGTGGAAAGTCTTGAGCGTTATAGCCACACTCCTCACAAGGACGCTCCAGAACCCACGTCCAATCCTTGGTGTCGGGCGTAATTCGCACGTGTTGAATGTACTGGCATTTACTTTTGACCCTCGCGTGAGTAGTTTGGACTCAGAAGAGGACATCGATTGTAGGAGGCATCATGATTGCCATTGGTCTAATACTGCTCATCATTGGGTACCTAGCTGGGATCACATTCTTGTGGTCGCTCGGCTACATCGTGCTGGTCGTCGGCCTGGTCCTCTGGTTGCTCGGCGCTATGGGCCACGCGGTCGGAGGTCGACGCCACTACTTCTAATCGGACCGGACAACATTGTTCGAAAGGGCGATGCTGTACGTCTGGCACATCAAGAAGTGAACCCGTCCTCCGAACTTTCGAAGATCCGATCATCGACCGCCAATGGTCACGTTTCGAGTGATTGGCGCCATCGAAGGGCCGGCCAAAGAAACGTGAGTTTCTGAGATCAATCGATAGAGATCACGACGATGGCATTCCGTTTACGTCGAGCTTGCCTTGAACCACAAAACTGTCTGGACTTAGCCCTCATAATATATATGTGTGTCGTTATTGGGATGTCTTCAACTCAAACAAGGTGCCGAGTGACACCATTTGGTTCAGACAAACTGGGGACGATTATTCTCGCACTGCATTGGCGTGTCGCACGGCGCGCGGCAAGTTTATTTTGACCTTTTTGGACTTTCGAAGATAGAGGGCGTCGATACGTTGATTCGGCGGAGGCCAATATCTCGATTTCGTGGGTTCAAACTGAGAACTGGCTGAGAGTGCGTCAACAGAGTGGGGTTTCCACTGGCCGACTCTTCGAACAAAGTACTGTGAAACTCCTTAATCGGCGAAACATGCACAGAACTTCCGAAGTATTGAGTCGTAACCTTTTCCAAGCTCCGAGGCCGTGACTTCTCGGCAAAGAACGAAAGTATTACTTCGAATCGTATTGGAATCATTCCTGATCAAGGCCATGATTTGCGGCTATAATCGAGCACTTCGAGTGCTTTAGATTGTTGGAATCGGTGAGTTATGAACGTAATCGAACATAAATTCCTCAATTTGAAGGAATGTAACAGTGGTGTGAATTTGCGTAAGTACGCTATCCAACGAGAGTTTTCCGTTTGCGCTGGTGAGAACATCTTGGTAGCATTTCATTAGTTCTGAAAACGGCCATAAGGCCATTTTGTTAGCGGGAGGTTTTATGATTTTACGTGCACGGGACTTGATAACCGATCAGCGTAAGAAGATTTTACCGACCCTCGTCGCGCTTGCATTGATTGCTGGAGTGATCGTCAGTATCATCGCGTCGACGAACGCGCAAGCTGACTACGCGAACGCTTGCAACTTTGGTTACAGTTCCACTGGCTCAACCTCTGGGACTGGTGCCGGATTCGGATACGGGTACCTGAATGGAACCTTGACTTACGGATACGGCAACCAAATTTGCCCACTTACAATCGTTACATCGAGTTTGCCTGCAGGTACGGAGGGTACGGCTTACACTGCGACGTTGACTGGTTCTGGTGGAACCGGAAGTTACACGTGGTCCGGGTCTAATCCTGATGGCCTAACTCTTTCCAGCGCCGGTGTGATTTCGGGGACACCAGCTTTCGCGGGAACTTACTCCTATACGGTCTTTATGACCGATGGGAACGGTCAGACGGTTAGTGCAACGTTCTCGCTGGGTATCTCGGCGGGCGGTGGAGGTGGCACAACAACTAGCACTACGGCGACGACTACAACGACCACGTCGACCACCACTACTACGGCGCCGACAACCACTACCACTACGGCACCTACGACGACTACAACGGCAGCTCCGACGACTACTACTACTGCACCGCGTCGAATTATTCACAGGTTCTTCTGCCACGGTGTGCATGGATTTGGCATGCCAGGTAGGACGCTGACAATGAACATCTTTGGCCAAGGCTTCTACGCTCAACCCAAGATCATCAGTAACCAATTTGGTACGAGGTTCGGCGTCCTCCACGACAGGGGCAACGTGCTCGTTACTCATGTGACCGTAAGGGGTGGATCGCGTCTAGGTTGGCACACCCTAACCGTCCGCCTGGCGAATGGCAGGAGTTGCAAGGCGAATTACTTAGTCAAGAGGTAGTCGCGATTACTTGAGAAAAGTGCACTGTGCCCCCTCCATTGAGGGGGCACAGTGCACTTACGTATTTCTTGCTCGAAGATTAAAAGTCCGGAAACTCGAGAGTTCCTTGTCGGCGCTTCATCCCCTGCGGATTTCTCGAGAAGGTTCAATCATTGCGATGTATTGGTGGATATCGGGCAGCACGGCCCATTTGATTTGTTCGATGCTGATAAAACCCTTACGGGAATGTTTCAAAATATCGGTGGCGTTGAGCGCGTTGGTTTGACGGCGTTTGTGGGCATTCTTATTGCCTCGACATCTGGGCTCAGCGGTGCATGCTATGAATTAATCTAGTTTTCGGCATTGGATATCGGTGTGAAAACTCCTCATTCGCAAATCAAGCTTTGATGCGATCCTCAAAGACTAATTCTGCTATCTGACGCTGCCACTATGACTGCGAACTGTCACTGAAGTCACCAATAGTTGCTTCACAACGAACTAAATGTTCGTACCTGAATTGTAAATTTGACGAAGTCCCAAATTGATTGCTCATATCCGTTTGGTCGTTCGGGTCAATCTGGTGATGGATTTGAATCGGTCGGAAAGTAGCCTTTGTGCTGATTGGCGCCTTCAACTGGTCAACATTCAGATGTCTCTACTCCTACAAGAGCTCTTACATATTGGAAATGCGTTTTAACTAATCCTGGTTTGGGACAGCGTCGGAGGTCGCGTGGTTTTTGTCAACAGGGACAGTGACCTGACACCCGAATCGGGTCTTAAACGTACGGACGGCACCTTCTTTTAACTGACGTCCCGATTTTTCAATCCCCTTCACCTACCCATCTATCACTTGACACGAACGGTCGAAATCGCAATGCGCATTTTCTCCAAGAGTTTGTCGACCGAACTTCGTCGGAGAGTGACATGGGATCAAGGACCTTTAGTGACGATTCATGCACAAATCGCCGTAGCCGCCCTAACCACGATCTGCCTTTAAGAGGCGCGTTCTATTTGAAATTTCGGATTGGACAAAACGCTAATGGATTTTCACGATTGTCTTCCGAAGGAGACCAACCTCTCAAAGTCATTGACCGCTAACCTACTCTGCACATATCGAAGACTGAATATTCGACCACGATGCACTTTTGGGAACATGACACTATTGGAGAGAATCAACAGTTTCTTGCGATGACCAGTTGATATCACCGAAGACATAATGGGACGCAGTTCACGATTACGGTAAAGTGAAATTGGACTCATGACACGATCAATCACTTGGTTTCGAACTGGAGAGCGTTCTTCGAGTGCCTTCTATTTTGTCTTAGTGCTAGCCATCATGCTTCCACTGTTTCGACCTGGATATCTTTTAGCCTTGGATCTGTCTTGGACGCCGAATATACCGGTGCAGGGAATTACAAATGATTACTACGTGATTTTTGTAGTATTGCACTTTCTCAATTATTTTTTGTCAAGCCAGTTGATCGAAAAGATTTTCTTATTTGGAATTCTTTGGCTCGCAGCTAGTGGAATGCATCGGCTGGTGAAAACATTTAGTACATCAGAAACGTGGGCATGTTATTTTGCGGGCCTTCTGTACTTGTTTAGCCCATTTGCCTATAGCAGGTTCTTAGCAGGGCAATATTTGATACTTCTGGGCTTCGCGCTTATGCCGTGGTTCGTTGCTTCCTTGTGGAATTTTCTTGAAAGTCCCAATCCGCGATCATCATTTCGGTTATTGCTTTGGGCTCTTGCAGTGAGCATCGTGGATCTGCATTCAATCTTCGTCATGGCTCTGCTGGTTGTTGTATCACTCGTTGGCATCAGATTGGCAGAAAACATTGATTTTGGTGGACTTCTGAAGTGGGGACTTGGTACAAGTCTCGCGTGGGTCGTGCTTTCAAGTTACTGGTTACTGCCCTTATTATTTGGTACGAGCAGTACAGCACTTCTTATTCGGAATTTTAATCCACAGTTCGTGCGGGCATTTCAAACTGTAGGTGATCCAAGATATGGAGTGCTATTCAATGCTGCCGCAATGTACGGTTTTTGGGTAGACAAACTCGGGCACTACCGTCTTCCCAAGAGCGTTGTTGGGATATGGCCGGGACTGGCGGTTCTTTTTATTGTTCTGGCTTTTATTGGTCTTTATGCGGCAAGGCGACGAGTTTTTGCTTGGGTACTTTTCATCACCGGACTGGTCGCCCTAGTTCTTGGAGTTGGAGTAGCTTACGCACCATTTGCTGGGATTTATTACTTTCTTTTCAATCACGTTCCCTTTTTCAAAGGAGATCGTGAATCTGAAAAATTCATTGGTGTTTTAGTAATGACATACTCGTTCCTGGGGGCCATAGGCGCATCTTGGATTGCAAATGTCATAAGGCGGAATTTCACTAGGTCCCGCGGAGAACTTATAGGTGGCATCGTTCTCCCTTTCCTCATACTTATAACACCGCTAATTTATAACCCAATAGAAACGTGGGGATTTGCGGGCCAAATGAAGCCGACAAATTATCCAGCGGACTGGTATGCAATAAATAGGCAATTGAACTCAGATAAATCAAATTTTCAGGTTCTGTTTCTTCCCTGGCACATGTATCTGAGCTTTAACTTCACGAATGGTGTCATATTCAACCCTGCGTCGAGCTTCTTCAATAAGCCCACCATTCAGGGGAACAACATTGAAATAGGGACTGTATACACTGGAGATAACACGCCCACCAGTCTTTACGTTGAAAAGCACATTCTTTCCGTTGGTTCTACGATGAAGAATATTGGGGTCAATTTGAATCATCTGAACATTAAGTATATTATTTTGGCTAAGAATTTTGATGCTGGTCAATATCAATGGCTAAATCATCAGCAAGATGTAACAAGGATTAGCGATACGAAAAACCTGTTGGTCTACAAGAATGATGCATGGAAAGCGGCGCCCTAATCGTTCATGTGAACCAATCCGTAATGTCTTTGAATGCGAAGAGACTCACCAATTTCTGATCCGCCAACCAGGGTTGGTAGGTCCCTCGAGATCACCTCTGAATCAGTAACATTATGCGAATCGTTCGAGCGATAGTTAGCAAAGCATGAACATGTTGCGCAAGGAGCGTTGTGAAAGATTCGACAGGCAGCTACTGGCATGAGAAGTCGGTACTCGTTACTGGGGGCACCGGCCTCGTTGGTTCTTGGCTGGTCAAGCGTCTCTTGGATGATGGCGCCAATGTCACGTGTTTGATTCTCGACTTCGATTCCCAAAGTGAACTGATCAGAAGTGGAAATATAAACAAGGTATCAACAATTTCCGGAAATCTCTCAAGTCTTACAACAGTCAGGAGAGCGGTCTTTCAGAATGAATGCTCAACCATCTTTCACCTCGGCGCACAAACGATTGTGGGAACAGCGCTGCTTGATCCAGTCCAAACATTTGAATCAAATATTCAAGGCACGTGGAACGTACTTGAAGCGGCCAGGAATTCTGGCGGACTCGTTACAAAAGTACTAATTGCATCGAGCGACAAGGCGTACGGCTCCGTGAAGAGCTTGCCCTATCACGAGGATATGCCGCTACAGGGAACTGGCCCCTACGACGTCTCAAAGTCGTGTGCTGACTTATTGTCAGCCGCCTATGCGAAAACATACGGTGTCCCACTAGTTATCGCGCGATGCGGAAATATTTACGGCGGCGGAGACCTTAATTGGAATCGAATAGTCCCCGGCACAATCAGGAGCCTGCTATCGGGAAAACGCCCACTCATTAGGAGTGATGGGCTTTCAGTACGCGACTACATTTATATTGAAGATGCCGTTGCCGCGTATTTATCCATGGCGAGAGGACTCGAAGATTCAAGAATTGTTGGTGAAGCATTCAATTTCTCACGAGAAGAGCCTTTGACCGTGCTTGAAATATACGAGCAAGTATGCGAGTCCGTAATGGGTGGCTACGTTGAGCCTCAAGTGTTGAACATCGCTAACCACGAGATACTTAGTCAGTTTTTGTCGAGCGAAAAGGCACGTGAACAACTTGGCTGGAAATCGGAGTATTCGCTCAAGGAGGGCATGAAGCGTACCGTCGATTGGTATAAGGACTTTTTTGGGACAGAGGGTAATAGATGAAACGAACTGTCAACGTAATAATTCCTGCGTATAACGAAGAGGATTGCGTCGAAGAACTTACCCTTCGATTGACTAAGGTTTTTTCTGTCGAGGACCAATACGAATTTGAAGTCTTTTTTGTAGAAAATGGATCCACGGATGCGACATGGCAGAAACTTAAGCAAATCTCGTCAAATGACAATCGATTCAAAGTCATCAAGCTGTCTCGTAATTTTCGTATGGATGGCGGCCTGACCGCAGGTCTTCACTTGGCTACGGGTGATGCGTGTGTTCTTATGGCTGCCGATCTCCAGGATCCGCCCGAAATGATTTCCGATTTCCTTAGGGAATGGGAGCAAGGGTGGGAAAACATCTACGGAGTAGTTACCAAGCGTGGAGGAACCGGTCCCATACGCTCATTTAATTCCCGCGCCTTCTATTGGCTGGCCGGAAAACTCACAGACGGACGTATACCTAAGAACGCGTCCGATTTTAGGCTTGTCGATCGACGAGTGTATGAAACTGTTCGGGGAATGAGTGAGCGAAATCGATTCGTACGGGGACTCTTTGCCTGGGTGGGATTTAAATCCATCGGGATTCCGTTCGAGCGACCACCTCGTTTTGGAGGTGTCTCGAATGCACACTCGTTCGGGGTGCTGGACCTAGCAATGAAGGGGATTTTTGCTCACTCCTACAAGCCACTTAAAGTAATTTCGCTCTTTGGACTGATTCTTTCTGGCTGTTCTCTGATCGCAATCTTGGCTCAATCGATTTGGTGGTTGTCTTACGGAGTGCCATTTGCGGGATTTGGAACATTGGTGAGTTTGATTCTTCTTGCGGTCGGGATTCAGTCATTCATGTTTGGAATCTTGTCAGAGTACATAGGAATGATTTATGAGGAGGTCAAGGGCCGGCCAAATTTTGTGATTTCAGAAACTATTGGAATTGACCAATGATCTCGAGGTCGAGCCATTGGCTCTAGGCCGTATTCTGAAAATACTTCTGTGTTGGCTGAATCTGCCAACGTGAGGATTGTTGGCTCTATTAGTTAAGCGACTAATTGATAGTGATCTCCGCCCTACTTGCCGGACACCTCATATAGGCCAAAGACGACCTGCACCAGATCTGGATGGCCGAGAGCCGCGAATCGCCAGTGTGGTCAACTCCTCATTCCGCGGCGGATTCATGCAAGTTGCCACGAGTCCCAACGACAGGACTACACTGTCTTGGAAATGGAGTTCTTACATAAATCCAGATCCTTGTTTTTTCGAACGTTAATCATCGTAATCAGCATCGGAGTTCTAGTATTGCTGGTTACTGAAGTCTCTAATTATGTTCGAAGTTCCACTAAAGAAAGCGGGACCGTGAGTTCCTGGTTGGCCACCACTAATTTGCCCATCGGGACTTCTTCAGCAACCTCCATAGTTTACAAAGGTTATATATATGAGATCGGTGGCTGTGGAACTGTTTGTCCCACCAGCGCGGTCTACTATGCACCAATTGTCTTCAACGGCGTTCCCGGTTCTTGGGAACAGACGACAAGTTTGCCAACGGCAACTTTCACGGCCTCTTCAGTTGTCTATAACGGCTATCTCTACGAGATAGGCGGTGGCAACGAAAGCAAGGATTTCTCCACCGTTGATTTTGCTCGAATCAGGAACGATGGCACCCTCGGCGCATGGACGCCGACGACGATGCTACCCCTCGGCTTATACGGAGCTTCCTCAGTCGCCCATGATGGTTATCTCTATGAAATGGGTGGAATCAGC
>Ga0208715_1000060_pt1 | contig 43999 bp, 50 predicted proteins | sample NGESurshal092012_3_FD_184473 | JGI IMG/M metagenome (GOLD analysis project Ga0208715, IMG submission 184473) | Arctic peat soil microbial communities from Barrow, Alaska - NGEE Surface sample 210 shallow-092012 (SPAdes) | ecosystem: Environmental > Terrestrial > Soil > Wetlands > Peat ... | reverse complement strand
TTCCGATGCTCATTTGTTCTTCTCCTGGGTTGATGTCTTGCGGGCGAGGGCGGTCGCTCTCGCCTTCTGGGCTTTGCGTTGCTGCACCTTGGCGCGATGCGTTGGCCAGGTGCCGCCGTCGTGGGTTTGGTCGGTCATCGGGTCACGGTCGCCTGTGTTACCGTGCGCTTCGCTCGTTCCTGTTCGATCTCCAGAAGGGTCGGGCGGTGGCCGCGTTGGTCGAGCCACGCAGCCAGGGCTTTGGCGGTTTGTATCTGCTCGTTGGGGCTGGTGTGTCGGCGGATCAGGTCCGCGGGGATGCCGGCCAGGACGCTGGCGGGTGTCATCGGGTTGTCTCCTTGGGGTCGGTGGTGCTCGGGGTGTTCCGGGTGGTCGGTGTTCGGTCGATGCCGGCGAAGATGCCGAACGTGATCCGTGGTCGTGCCGTGTCTGCGAAGTCGTGGCAACGTGGGCGGATCGGGCAGTCATCGCAGTGCGGGGCGACCTTGGCACGTACCTCGTGGTCTTCGTCCGTCCATCGGTCTGTGCCATCGGCGCATGGTGGCGCGGTGTCGTGTTCGAGCAGTGACAGGAGCGCGTTGGACAGTGCGCGCATGGCGTCGTCGGCGTCTGGGTCGGAGGTCATGCCGCCACTGCCGACCATGACTGGAGCCATGCCGAGATCGCGGCCGCGGGAACGATCCGACCCCAGCCACCGCAAGGGGCCTCGGTGTGAATCTTGCGGACGTCGAGTAGTTGCCCTTCCCCGATGTCGAGCAGCACTCGGCGATTGCACGCGGTGAGGGATTTGCGGGGATGCTTCCAACGAAACGTGACGTACCCATCCCTGGACCGAATCGTGAGCCGGTCGTCAGTGAGCGCCTCGCGGGCGTCGAAGATCCAGAGCATCTCTCGGCCGTAGAAGTCCTCTCGGGCGGCGATGTCAGCGACCGAGAGACTGGAGGCTTGCAGCTCGATGACGAACCCATCAGGCGAGCGCAGGTCGGCCCTGTGGGGGCGCATGGTGACTTCCCGGCAGGATGTTGGGGCGAGCGCCTGCCAGGCGAGGTGCCAGGCGCCGATGGACTCGGACCACGAATCGCAGTCGGCGCCGTTGTTCGCGACGTGAGCCCAATGCCAGGCGACGATGGCCCCGCACTTGGCGATGACTTCCCCAGCGCATCCTGGGCAGTAGCCTCGGGCGCCACTGGTGGCGGTGACGTGCTGGCCCTGGTCTGAGTCGGCGAAGATCATGCCGCGTCCCTCGTCCAGGCGCCTTTGAGTCGGTCGTGGTTGACGGGGTGTCGGCCGGTGAGACGTCGCTTGAACTTGCGTCGTCGGCCGCCACAGTCGATGCAGCGGGTGTGGTTGAACCGGGAGAGGTCCATGCCGCCGATGACGCCGTGGGGGCAGTCCTCGCCGCTGTTGTAGTCGCCCCAGGCGTCGGTGCAGCCCAGCTCGGGATGCCACTTGCTCGGGGCTCCAGCCTCGTCGCTGGCCCGTGTGGGTCCCGGGACCCTAACCGGGTCGTCGTCTTCGATGCGCTCGCCGGTTGGGCCGTAGTGGTAGCTGCTCATGACGCTTTCCCCTCTGGCAGCTCTTGGATGAGGTCCATGAGCAGCACCTTCCGGGGGACGCCGTTGGCGTAGCTCGTGGCGAGTCGGGTCTTGCGTTGGTCGTGGAGATCCTGGGCTTTCTCCTGCCCGTAGTGGTCGACGAGGCGAGCCCAGAGCCGGTCTAGCTCTGTGTTGGCCTGGGCGCGCTTCCACTGGTCTGCCCGAGTGCTGCTGTGCGCTTCGTCGAGGAGTCGACTGAGGTCGCCCGTCTTCGCACAATGCGCAATGAAGGGGACGGGCTTCTTGGCGTCGTTGTCTTTCAGCATTTTGTCGACAGAGGTCAATTTCTCGTCATCGTCTTGCAGGCCGAGAGCATTGGCGACGGCGCGCTGTTCGGGAGAGAGAGAGGGACTTTCGGGAGAGGGAGAGGGAGTGTCTCCTACGGTGGACGGTTGGGAGACAGTTGGGAGACTGTTATCTGTCTCCCTAGGAACCGTCACCGTAGGCGACAGTTGCAGCCGATACCGTGAAGTAGCACGGCCTTTCGAGGCGTTGGTCCTGACCAGCAACGCAGGCCGAACATCGTTGGGCTGGAGGAGCCGGCCGATGATCCGGGCCACCGATGCGCGGCGCATCCCGGTCCACGCGGCGAGGTTGTCGAGCCCTGGGGCGGACTCGCGCTCGAAGGCATCGCACGCCATGACGTGCAGCACGTAGCGTTCGCCGTCTGTCGTCCAGTCGCTCGGGAGAGCAGCGACGAGACGGACGCACTCTCGGGTGCCGTCGACCACGAGCGGTGAGGGTTCCCACGTCATCGCGCACCCGCGGCCTGTCGTTGAATAAGCGCCTGCCAGTCGGTGTTGCCCAACCAGGTTTTGCCCATGAGGTGCGCGGTCCAGTTCAGGAGCTTCGCGTGGGTGCGTGCCCGGTCGACGTCGATCACGTAGTCGGGTGCGTCCATGTCCGGGTCACAAGCCTTGTGGTGGACCTGCCAGTGGGCGGGCTTCCAGTCCATCCAGGCGCCAAGGTCGACCCTGAACCCAGTCGGCTCCGGGGGTAGGTCTTTCTCTGCCCGGTCGATGTCGCGATAGTCGATGTGGACCCAGCCGGCGCCGTTGGCGATCGGTTCCGAGCACGTCTCGCAGATCCACACCAGTTCGAGGCGGCGCGCATCCTGTCCGGTGACAGTGGTCTGTGAGACACTTAAAGCGAGCTTGAGGTCACCCGCCGAATTGCTCTCTGCCCGTTCAGCGTTGGTCGCGCTGGGCGGGTTTTCGTTTGCCATCAGACGGCGGGAGCATCGGCCTGGCGCTCAAGCCACGCGTCGATGTCACTCTTTCGCCAGCGGAGGTGCTTGCCGACACGGATGGCCCGCGGGCCTTCACCTCGTGCGCGCCACGAGTAGATCGAGGCGATCGGCAGTTGGAAGTAGCCAGCCACCCCCTCAGTGGTCATCAGTGGGTCGGGCACCTCGGACACTGCGAGCTTGGGTGCTGTCATCTCGGGCTCCTGCGTAGTCGTGGAATAACCCTGCATGACCAATGTAGATGCTTACCCTTGAAATAGCAACGCAAACGGACTAGCGTGGCGAACATGAACAAAACAACGCGGGTTGACCGTCGAGAACCAGAGGTCGGATTAGTCGAGGTCGTGCCCGGACTGTTGTTCCCGGGCAGCGGCGTCACCGTGTTTGAAAGCCACCACCCCAGCGGCCTCACGCTTGAGGTCGACGTCGTCCCTGAAGATGGCCGTCTAGTCGTCGACTGCGTGCGCGCTTCACGCGGGAGCGACGGCCAGCCGGTTACCCTCGTCGCGCTGCGTCAGGTTGCGCTCAAACCCTTCCTAAAGCTGGCCATGAGCAACGCTTTCGTGACGCTCGCCGTCAAAGAGGGGGCGGCACTGAAGCAAGCACTGAGTGACGAGTACAAGGGTCACGTGTTCTGGGGCCTGCTCAATGTCAACGACCGTGATCGCCTCAAGGCGCAAGGCGCCACTGACGAGACGCTGCGTTGGGTCGCGCTGCTCTACAGGGTGGCACTGGCGCTCGAAGAGCCACCTGTGAAGTGCGTGGCCGGCTTGGGTGTGTCACTGCGCACAGCAAGCAACTGGGTGGCTGCCGCACGAGCGGCCGGATATCTCACAGACAAGGAGGTCTGACATGAGCATCGCCAGGGGAGACATGGTGACTGCCATTCACGAGGCAGGGCACGCCTGGGCTTACTGTCAGCAACGGCGTTCGATTCGGTATCTCACCATCCGCCCCCGCGGACTGGGGGTGGTTGGCCGGACAGCGGTGCGAGCAAAACTCGTCCCGGACTTTGACGCCGGATATTCCGCCATCGCGGGACCCATTGCCCAGGCCGTTTGGAGCATGGGTCATCCCGAAGATGAATGGGGCCTCGATTGGGACGACTACTTCACGGGGGCACTCCTGAGCGGCGGTCACGACGATATGGAACGCATCCCGATCTGGATGCTGGACAACAGTGAGTACGTCGGACACCTTCGGGACGCCATCGAGCAACAGTGGCCCCGTCTTGTCACCCTGGCCGAACATCTCGTGGAAATCCGCACGATGGACGGCTCCTCCGTCCGATCAATCTTGGAGGCATAGAGATGGCCAGCATCGCCAAGCGTGAGAACCGCCAGTGGCGGGCCCGCTACCGGGATGCCGCGGGCAAGGAACGCGCCCGCCACTTCGAGCGCAAGGCCGACGGTGAGCGGTGGCGACGCACTGAACAGTCAAAGCTCGATGTCGGCGCCTGGACTGATCCTGCCCGCGCCCGGGTCACAGTGGGGGAGTGGTCCCAGCGTTGGCTACAGGGCCAGCTACAGCTCAAACCCTCAACCCGCCAGCGGTACGCGTCGATCCTGAAGAAGAAGGTCGACCCGACATGAGGGGTGTCCCTCTGTCGTCGGTGTCCCATGCGGCCGTCACGGAGTGGGTCACGCGCCTATCGGCGTCCGGGCTCGCAGGGTCAACGGTCCGACAGTGCCACCGGGTGCTCTCTCTCATCTTGGCGCTCGCGGTCCGCGACAAGAGGCTCTCGTCCAACCCGGCCGAGGGAGTGAAGCTCCCCCGCGCAGTGAAGTCCGACAAACAGTTTCTGTCCGCTGACCAGGTGGCACAACTTGCGGACGAAGCGGGCAAGACACTGAAAACGGGCAGCGACGTGAAACAGGCTCAGCAGCGGCGCCTTATCGTGCTGACGCTGGCCTACACCGGACTGCGGTTCGGCGAACTCGCGGCACTGCGAGTCCGGCGGGTCGATCTGATGCGGCGACGCCTCGAAGTGGCGGAGTCCGTGACGGAGGTCAACGGGTTGGCGGTGTTCGGGACGCCGAAGACTCACCAGCGGCGCTCGGTGCCTGTCCCACGGTTCCTGGTCGATGATCTGGCCACACTGCTGGCAGGCAAGGGTCCTGAGGATCTGGTGTTCACTGCGCCTCACGGTGGGGTGTTGAGGCTGATGGGCTTCCGCCGGCGGGTGTTCGACCGTGCGACCAAGCTGGCCGGCCTGCCGGGTCTGACCCCGCACGAGCTGCGGCATACGGCGGCGTCGCTGGCGATCAGGTCAGGGGCCAACGTGAAGGACGTACAGCGGATGCTCGGGCACGCCTCGGCGGCCATGACCCTGGACGTTTACGCGGGCCTGTTCGAGGACGGCCTGGACGACGTCGCGGACCGGATGGATGGCCTCGCTCGCGCTGCTGCGGACTCGTTGCGGACTGGCGGGCAAGTCGTGCCGCTTCGGAGCGTGACAGCGTGAGCGAAATCCGTTCTGCCACAATGGAATCGGCCCAGTGGGGCAGGTCGGACTTGAACCGACGACCGACGGATTATGAGTCCGCTGCTCTAACCAGCTGAGCTACTGCCCCTCGCACGCGCCGAAGCGCCTGCGACTGGTGAGCCTATCGCGGTGTCCCCGGCTCGTTGGTCCCCGGGACACGAGTCCGTCCGCTCCGCCCTGCCCAGGAGGTCTCAGTCGGTTCGGGGAGCCTGCCCAGGATGCGTCGAACGGCGGTCGCATCCATAGGGCCGTTGCGGGCCTGTAGCGCAGCGGCGATCTCGGCGCGGTGCTCCGCGGTCTTGTTGCCGCCGTACTTGAACTTGGCGTTGACGCCGGTGATGGTCAGTCGTAACCCACGGATGCCCCCAATCTGCCTCCGGTCCCTCGGCACGTCTAGGGCCGGTGCGGCTCGCAGCGAACCCGCTGGTTCGAAGTGACTCAGCGCTGTGGCCAGCATCGCCGCTTTGGCCGCCGGGTCCTCGACGGTCTCGACGTCAACCTCAGCCTGAACCGCCGCGTAGTAGCTGGTTGGCACCCCGAACGCTGGATCCTCGCCCGCGCCGGCGTCGGAGTTGACGGCAGCCGGAACGTAGGCGTAGTCGGTCACCACCGTTAGCAGGGCTCGGGGACGCTCGGCGAGTGCGCGCCATACCGGGTTGGGTTTGGCCAGATGCAGCTGCACGGTGTGGTCACCATCGAATGTGAAGTGTGTCGGGACGACGACTGGAAGGACCCGATCGGGACCGCCCGGTGCGATGAGCTGTCCGAAGTCGAACTCATGTAGCACGGCACGCCACTCGTCGTCATGGTTCGATGCGTCCCAAGGGTGTACGAGCATGACTGTGATCCTGTCATCTCGGAAGCCGGAGCCCATTTCTCACCGTCAGATGTGATGAGTATGACCTCCTCTGGTGCTCCTGTGGCGAATGGTGCACAATACTGTCGAAAGCGGCATTCGCAAGCGGCATTGCCGAATACGGTGAGCCGCTGAACAAACGAAGCCGGTCCGTGTGGAGGTCGTTGGGGAAGACGTCCCTCGCACACAGGAGGCCCGGTTGTTTTCAATACAGCGTGACATGACGCGCGGTGTGGTGTTCATTCACTCCACCCCTCATGCGCTGTGCCCCCACATCGCATGGGCCCTGGAGTCGGTGCTAGGTCAGCCAGTCGCCTTGGAGTGGGCCCGCCAGCCTCGGGGGGCCAGGTTGTTGCGTACGGAGATGTCCTGGGCCGGCGAGCCCGGCACTGGTGGCAAGGTGGCCAGCGCGCTGCGCGGCTGGGACAACCTCCGTTACGAAGTGACCGAAGAGCCCAGCCCCGGCAACGACGGCTCGCGCTGGTCGCACACCCCGAGCCTGGGCATCCACCACGCGTGGACCTCGGCCGACGGTGGCGCGGTTATCAACGAAGATCGCCTGCGCGCAGCGATCTCGGTCAGCAAAGGCGACTCGAACGTGCTAGCCCAGGAGCTCGACCGGCTGCTGGGTCGAGCCTGGGACGATGAGCTCGAGCCCTTCCGGCAGGCCGGCGAGGGAGCCGCTGTGCGCTGGCTCCACATGGTGGGCTGAGGACCCCGGACCACAGACGGCGAATGATCAGAGCGGAATGTTTCCGTGGTCACCGCGGCGTTGTGGGCCCGCGACGATAGCTGCTGCCAGGGCCGTCCGGGTGAACGTCGGCTCGATGATCTCGTCGACGACCTCGATCTCGATAGCGCGTCGCAGTCCACCTGAGAGTAGCTCGTGCTCGGCGGCCAGCTCGTTCTCGACCTGGGTACGATCCTCTTCGGCGACCTCGGCGAGGCGGCGACGGTGCAGTATGCGCACGGCTGCGACCGCACCCATCACGGCAACAGTGGCCGTGGGCCAGGCGAACACCCTCGTGGCACCCAGGGACCGGGAGTTCATGGCCAGGTATGCGCCGCCATAGGCCTTACGCGTCACTAGCGTGACGCGGGGGACCGTGGCTTCGGCAAATGCGTGGAGCAGCTTAGCGCCACGTCTTACCACCCCGTCCCACTCCTGGCCCACGCCGGGCAGGTAACCGGGCACGTCGACCAGCACGATGAGCGGGACGCCCAGGGCGTCGCACATACGCACGAAGCGCGCGGACTTCTCGGCCGAGGACGAGTCCAGGCAGCCGCCCAGGCGCATCGGGTTGTTGGCCACGACGCCGACGGTTCGGCCTCCGAAACGGCCCAGTGTGGTCGTGATGTTGGGAGCCCACCTCGGGTGCAGCTCGACATTGTGTTCGGCGTCGTCCAGGACGTTGAAGATCAGGGGGTGCACGTCATAGGCGCGCCGGGCCGACTCCGGGAACGTCTCGGCAAGATCTCGGTCCTGCACCGAGCTGACGTCGAGCGTGCGCTGGTCGCCCAGCAGCGAGCAGAGCAGCTGCCCGCGTTCGTAGGCGTCTTCGGTGCTCTCGGTCACGACATGGACGACGCCGGAGCGACGGCCGTGCGGCTCAGGACCGCCTAGTCGCAGTGCGTCGACGTTCTCGCCCGTGACGGAACGCACGACGTCGGGGCCGGTTACGAAGACGCGTCCTTCGGGGCCCAGGATGACGATGTCGGTCAGGGCAGGACCGTATGCCGCGCCCCCGGCCGCCGGGCCGATGACGATGGAGATCTGCGGGATCTTGCCGGAGGCGCGCGTCATGATGGCGAAGACCTCGCCGACGGCGTGCAGCGAGACGACGCCTTCGGCCAGCCGTGCCCCACCCGAGTGCCAGATACCCACGATCGGCACGTTGTCGACCAGTGCCCTCTCATAGGCCACGAGGATCGCTTTGCAGCCCTGTGTGCCCATTGCGCCCCCCTGAATCGTGGCGTCCGAGGCGAACGTCACCACCGGGGTTCCGCGGACCTGGCCCACGGCGCAGAGCACTCCGCTGGTGTCCTCGGCGGTGATCAGCTCGAGCGTGCCGTCGTCGAAGAATGCCTCGAGCCGTTTGATCGGGTTCCGGGGGTCGTTCTTCCTGTCGACCTTGGGCTTGGTTGCGGCAACGGCCTGTTCGGCTGCGGGGCTGAGCATCCGCGCGGCCATCAGATGCTCCGGATTGTCAATGCAAGGTTGTGACCACCAAACCCGAAGGAGTTGTTCAGGGCTGCGATGTCGCCCTCGGGCAGCTTGCGGTGTTCACCGTGAACGACGTCCAGCTTGATCGCCGGGTCGAAGTCATCGAGGTTGATCGTGGCAGGGGCCAGCCGGTGGTGGATCGCCAGGATGGTGAAGATCGCCTCGAGCGCTCCGGCGGCACCGAGCAGGTGGCCGGTCATCGACTTGGTCGCGCTCACCGGCATGTGGTCAACATCGTCGCCGAAGGCGCGACGGATGGCGTTGGACTCGGCGATGTCGCCCACCGGGGTCGAGGTGGCGTGGGCATTGATGTGGATGATGTCCTTGGGCGACAGCCCGGCGCTCTCGACGGCATCGCGCATGGCACGGGCCGCCCCGGTGCCCTCCGGGTCCGGTGCCGCGACGTGGTAGGCGTCCGAGGTCATCCCCACCCCGGCGACCACGGCGTAGATCCTCGCGCCGCGGGCTCTGGCGTGTTCTTCGGACTCCAGCACGAGGACGGCGGCGCCCTCACCCAGGACGAAGCCGTCGCGGCCGGTGTCATAGGGGCGAGAGGCTGCCTCAGGATCCTCGTTTCGGGTCGACAGGGCCTGCATCGCGGCAAAGCCGGCGATCGGCATGGGATGCATGGCGGCCTCGGTTCCACCGGCGACCACGACGTCGGCGCGGCCGCTGCGGATCATCCCCATGGCGTAGCCGATGGCCTCCGCTCCTGAGGAGCAGGCGCTCACCGGTGTGTGTGCCCCGGCGCGCGCGCCGAGGTCGAGAGACACCGCGGCGGCCGGGCCGTTGGGCATCAGCATGGGTACGGCGAGCGGGAAGACGCGACGAAAGCCCTTTTCCTTGAGGGTGTCCCACTGGTCTAGCAGGGTGTTGACACCGCCGATGCCGGAACCCATGACGACGCCCAGACGCTCTGGCTCGACTTCGGGCGTGCCTGCGTCGGCCCAAGCCTCCCGGGCAGCGATCAGGCCGTACTGTCCGGCGGGGTCGAGACGGCGAACCTCGACCCTGGCCAGGACCTCCAGGGGGGGCTGCTTGATCGTCGCCGCGATCTTCACCGGAAGCTGATAGGTCTCGACCCACTCGAACGGCATCAGGCTCACGCCTGACTGGCCTGCCAGGACCGCTTCCCAGGTCTCGGTGACGGTGCCCCCGACGGGGGTGGTCGCACCCAGACCGGTCACGACGATGCGCTGCTCGGGGTTCGAGGTCATTGGTGGTTCCGCTCCTTGTGTTCAGTGGCCCGTATGGGGAGATACGGGGTCCGGCCTGTACGCCATTACGGCAGTGGGGGTGTCGCGTTTCTCAGTCGGAGACGCGCGGTGCTTGCTGTGGTGCGTCGTCGCCGGTCAGCGGAGACGCACCACAGCTGCCACGGTGGGTCAGCTCTGTGCGGCCGCGATGAAGTTCACGGCGTCGTGGACCGTCTTGAGGTTCTTGACCTCGTCGTCGGGGATGCGCACGCCGAACTTCTCCTCGGCGTTGACGACGATGGTCATCATCGACAGCGAGTCGATGTCGAGGTCGTCGGTGAAGGACTTGTCGAGCTCGACGGAGGCGGTGTCCAGACCGGTCTCTTCGTTGACGATCTCGGCGAGACCGTCGAGGATCTCTTTCTCGCTTTGCGCCATGTGGCTAACTCCTTGTTGTCGTCGTGCGTGGTGGGACGTGCCGGTCATGCTGTCTGACCCGAGTTACCCGTCGGGTCGGCGGGAGCTTTCAGGGCAGGACGACGACCTGCGCTGCATAGACGAGCCCGGCGCCAAACGCGATCTGCAGGGCCAGACCGCCATGTGGCGCCTCACCCGAGTCGAGCATGCGCTGGGCAGCCAGCGGGATCGAGGCCGCCGAGGTGTTGCCGGTGTCGGCGATGTCGCGGGCGATGGCGATGTGCTCCGGCAGCTTGAGCTGCTTGACCAGGGCGTCGATGATGCGCATGTTGGCCTGGTGGGGAATGAAGACGTCGAGGTCGTCGGCCTTGATGCCCGCCTGATCCAGTGCCGCCTGGGCTATCGGTGCCATGGAGTAGACCGCCCAGCGGAACACCGACTGACCCTGCATGGTGATCGCCGGCCACGCGACGTTGTGGTCGCGGACCTCGATCCATGAGTTGCGCTGAGAGATCGTCTCCCACTTGGCGCCGTCAGAGCCCCACACCGTGGGGCCGATCCCCGGGAAGTCGGAGGGACCGACGATCGCGGCGCCGGCGCCATCGCCGAAGATGAACGCCGAACCACGGTCGGTCCGGTCAGTGAAGTCGGACAGCTTCTCCACGCCGATGACCAGGACGAACTGGGCGCTGCCGCCGCGGACCATGTCGTTGGCCAGCGTGATCCCGTGGCAGTAGCCGGCGCAGGCCGCTGAGATGTCGAAAGCTGCGGCCGGAGTGGCACCGATCCGGTCGGCGACCATCGGGGCTGCGGCCGGCGTCTGGTAGGGGTGGGTGACCGTGGCGAGGATGACCGCATCGATCTGCGAGGCAACGAGCCCCGCCGACTTCAGCGCCTCGAGCGCGGCGGCGGATGCCATGTCGACCACGGTCTCGGCCGGAGCTGCCTGACGACGGGTGATGATGCCGGAGCGCTCGCGGATCCACTCGTCGGAGGAGTCGACCGTCTCGCAGATCTCATCGTTGGTGACCACGCGTTCGGGGCGGTAGCCGCCGATCCCCCAGATCCGGGCATGGGCCGCTCCGGACGTGGTGCTCAGGGTCGGGCGTGCCTTGGGAATCGTCGTCATGGTCCTGGTCTCCGTGTGGTTCGGGCGTGTGTTTCAGGCGTGTGGCTCAGCGTTGGGGGGCCGTGGTTACTGACGGCATCAGGCGGCGGTGGGGTGCAGCCGCAGCAGCGGTTGACCGGGGGAGACGGGGTCGCCGTCCTCGACGAGCCATTCGATGACCTGCCCCCCGTGCGGTGCGGTCACCTCGAACGTGTCGCGCAGAGTGTTCACGGCGGCCACCACTGAGCCCGCTGGAACCTGGCTCCCTGGCTCGGAATGAGTGAAACTGACGATCCCTTTGGCCGGAGCGATGATCAGCCGCCAGGTCGGGGTGTCCGCGATCTGGCTGGGCTGGGCGTGCTCACGGACCATGCGGTGGGCTTCCGAGAGTTGGTCCGGAGACTTCAGGGCGAGAACCTCGACGCCCGGAAGCCCTCGTTTGGCAAGGTTGGCCAGCGCTCCGGCCGGTGGGATCTCGATCAGGGCGGTGACTCCGATGTCCCGGAACGTCTGCATGCACAGGTCCCAGCGAACGGGGTTGCTGACCTGGGTGACCAGGCGGTCCAGGAACTCCCGGCCGCTGTGCACGACGGTTCCGTCGCGGTTGGACACCAGGCGCAACCGGCTGTCGTGGGTGGAGATCGCCCGAGCCATGGCAGCCAGCTCTTTGACGGCAGGGGCCATGTGCTTGGTGTGGAAGGCGCCGGCAACCGGCAACGGGATCACTCGCGTCTTGGCGGGCGGGTCGGCGCTCAACGCCGCGAGCTGTTCCAGCGTGCCGGCCGCTACCACCTGGCCACCGCCGTTGTTGTTCGCCGCGGTGAGCCCGTGCTTGGCCAGCACCTGCGCCACGTCGTCGGGGTCGCCGCCGAGGACGGCGCTCATGCCGGTCGGGGTGACCTTGGCCGCCTCGGCCATCAGCCTTCCGCGCTCGCGAACGAACACCATGGCCTGTTCGGCGGTGATGACTCCGGCGGCCGAGGCCGCGGTGATCTCGCCCACCGAATGACCGGCGCCACCGGCAACCAGGCGAAAACCGTCGGCAGGATGCTCGAACAACGCCAGCAGTGAGATGAGACCGGCGCCCACGATCAGCGGCTGGGCGATCGCCGTGTCCTTGATTGTCTCAGCGTCGGATTCGGTGCCGTGTTTGATCAGGTCGATGCCGGCAACCGTCGACAGCCACAGCATCCGGTCGCGGAAGCCCGGCAGCTCAAGCCAGGGGGCGAGAAAGCCGGGGGTCTGGGAGCCCTGTCCAGGGCAGACGATGACGAGCACGTGTTCTAGCCTTCCGGTTGTACCGCGTTCGCGTCGTGAGCGAACATCACCAACAATCGAGGTCCGATTTAGAGGGTTCCTACAAACGGCGGTCCGCTGATTGTGTCATGTATGACCGGTTCGCCACCTTGCAGCGAGCGTCGCCACTCACGTTGGGGGGACTCGGCCAGGCGTCCGATCGCGATCGCCAGTCGTACGATGTGGGCCTCACGGGGCTGGCTCAGGTCGTAGCCCGTGACTGCTGAGATCCGTCCGAGCCGATAGCGCACGGTGTTGGGATGGACGAACAGGACCCGGGCCGTGGACTCGAGCCCGCCGCCGCCGTCCAGATAGGTCGTGGCCGTTTCGTAGAGGGCCTTGCCGGCCGTGGACAGCGGACGATAGATCCGGTCGATCATCACCCGGCGAGCTGTGGCGTCACCGGCCAGGACACGCTCGACCAGCAGCTCGTCTGCCAGGACGGGACGAGGCGCATCGGGCCAGGCGCGGGCGGCGCTCAGACCCGAGAGGGCGGCCCGGGCGGAGCGTCCGGCCGCGAAGAGATGAGGCACGGTGGGGCCGATGACGATGGGGCCGTCGCCGAAGAACTGGGCCAGGGCCCGGACCGTGGGGGAAGGGTCCTCCAGGCCCCCGAGGATGACAACCAGACGGTGCCCCTGGACTGCGGCGAGAGACTCGACCTTCAGGCGAGAGGCGCCACGACGAATGAGGTCAACAACTTCGGCGGCGTTGCCCGACGGGCTCATACCGGCAATCACGGCTACATGGCTGACCGATCCCCAACCCAGCGCCGATGCCCGTGACTGCATCGAGTCGTCGGCCTCTCCACGCAAGACGGCATCGACGACCAGGGACTCCAGTCGTGCGTCCCAGGCGCCGCGCGCCTCGGCGGCGCCGGCGTAGACCTGAGCGGCAGCGAAGGCGACCTCGCGTGAGTAGCGCAGCACGGCTTCGCGAAGGTTCTGCTCGTCGCCCGGAGCAGCGAGCTCGGCAACATCATCCTCGACGACGTCCACGACGGAGCGCACCAGATCGAGGGTCTGCACGAGGCTGATGGAGCGGGTGAGCTCGCGCGGCGCCGTCCCGAACACGTCCACCGAGAGCTGAGGGGTTCCGCTGGGGTCCCGATACCACGCGATGAAGGCGGCGATGCCAGCCTGGGCAACGAGTCCCACCCACGAGCGGTCCTCCGCGGAAAGGTCGCGATACCAGTCGTAGTGGGTCTCCATGTGCTTGTTGGCGGCCGTCGAGAGCGGGGCTGCACCGCGCTCGATGTTCCGCTGGGTGGCCGCGCTGCCGCGCGGGTGCTGGACCGCCATACAAACATTCTATTTGTATGTGGCTCACAACGACGGCGCAAGGGCCGTCAGCCCAGCCAACGATCTGGATCTCCGGGCCAGGCTTGGGCCTGCTCACTGCCTCGGCGCCTCTCGTTGGCCGTAACGTCACCAGCGCTTTGCCCAGGGGGCACCTGACGGTGATCTGCGCCGGATGGGATCGAGGTCATGAACCGATCTCCGGTAGCCACGCTGACGCCCGATACGAGAACCACAGCCGTGACGGCGCCACTGGTCATCGGCCACCGCGGCGCAGCCGGCTACCGCCCCGAACACACGCTTGGCTCCTATGAGCTGGCCGCCCGGATGGGCGCCGACTATATCGAGCCCGACCTCGTCTCGACCAAGGACCACGTCCTGGTAGCCCGTCACGAGAACGAGATCGACGGGACCACCGATGTCGCCAGCCGCCCGGAGTTCGCCGTCCGAAGGGTCACGAAGGTCATCGACGGGGCCGCCGTCACCGGCTGGTTCACCGAGGACTTCACCCTCGCAGAGCTGAAGACGCTCCGGGCCAGGGAGCGGCTGCCAGTTCTGCGTCCGGGGAACACGATCTTCGACGGGCGGTTCCAGATCCCGACGTTCGCCGAGGTGCTGGCGCTTCGCCAGAGGCTCAGCGAGGAGCTTCACCGGGTGGTCGGCATCTACCCGGAGACCAAGCACCCCACGTACTTCCGCTCGATCGGCCTGGATCTGGAGACCCCGCTGGTGCGACAGGTCCGTGGTGCCGGGCTCGACAAGACGAACGCGCCAGTGTTCATCCAGTCGTTTGAGCTGACAAACCTGGTGGACCTCAGACAGCACTTCGGTGTCAACGCCCCGCTGATCTTCCTCACGTCGGCCAGTGGCGCACCATACGACCTGGCATGCACCGGCGACCCAACGACCTACGCCGAGCTGACCACCGCGGCCGGCCTACGTTCCATGTCCGGCATAGTCAACGGGATCGGCCCCGACAAGAGCCAGATCATCGCGTGCGACATCAGCGGTGCCCTGGCCGAACCGACCGCCTTGGTGGCCGACGCACATGTTGCCGGCTTGTTGGTCCATCCCTACACGTTCCGCGCAGAGAACACGTTCCTGCCCGCGCAATACCGCCTCGGAGCGGATCCGACGGCGCACGGCCGGGCCGTTGACGAGCAGGTGCGGTTCCTGCGGACCGGGATCGATGGCCTGTTCTCCGACCAGGCGCACATCAGCGTGATCGCCAGGGCTGAGTTCCTCGCTGCGCAGGCCGCAGCCTAGGACTCGCCCCCCGCATTGCCCGAGGTGCCCGCGGTGACGTCCAGGAGGCGGTACCTGGTTGCCGCCTCCCGTGCCACTGACGCGTCGAGGTCGCCGCGCTTGGCAAGCATCTGCAGCGCCCTCACGACCACCGACGGTCCGTCGATGTGGAAGTAACGTCGGGCTGCCGCACGTGTGTCGGAGAAGCCGAAGCCATCGGCACCCAGGGAGATGAAGTCCTGGGGCACCCATGGCGCGATCTGGTCCTGGACGGCTCGCATGTAGTCCGACACCGCGATGACCGGCCCGGGAGCGTCTTGGAGCTTCTGGGTCACGAACGGCACCCTCTGCTCCTGCTCGGGGTGAAGGAAGGCCAGCTCGTCGCATGCCATGGCGTCCCTGCGCAGCTCGCCCCATGAGGTGACCGACCAGACGTCAGCCACGACGCCCCAGTCGGACTTCAGTAGTTGCTGCGCCTCAAGGATCCACGGCACGCCGACACCGGAGGCCAACAGCTGGACCCGTCTGGCATCCTCGCCGAGTCCCTCGTTCGAGCCCGCAGAGAGCAGGTACATCCCCTTGAGCAGGCCTGCCGCATCCACACCCTCCGGCTCAGGCGGCTGGACATTGGGCTCGTTGTAGAGGGTGAGGTAGTAGATGACGTTCTCGGGCTGATCGCCATACATGCGGCGCAGCCCGTCCTGCATGATGTGCGCGATCTCGTAGGCGTACGCGGGGTCGTATGACACCACGGCCGTGTTCGTTGACGCCAGCAACGGACTGTGGCCGTCCGCGTGCTGCAGTCCCTCACCCGTCAACGTCGTGCGTCCCGCCGTCGCGCCGACCATGAAGCCTCGCGACATCTGGTCGGCGGCCGCCCAGATCGAGTCACCGGAACGCTGGAAGCCGAACATCGAGTAGAAGAGGTAGATGGGGACCATGGGCACGCCGTGGGTGGCGTAGGAGGTCCCCGCGGCGGTGAACGCGGCCACCGAGCCGGACTCGTTGATGCCCGTATGCAGGATCTGTCCCTCTTTGGACTCCTGGTAGGCGAGCATCAGGTCCGCATCGACCGACGTGTAGTTCTGCCCGTGGACGTTGTAGATCTTGATTGTCGGGAAGAAGGAGTCCATTCCGAAGGTGCGTGCCTCGTCCGGGATGATCGGCACCACGTGGCGGCCGAACTCCTTGTCGCGCATGAGCTCCCGCAAGAGGCGCACGAACGCCATGGTCGTCGCGATCTCCTGCTTGCCCGAGCCTTTCTTGACCAGGTCGTAGGCGTTTTGGTCCGGCAGCTTGAGCCGGGCTGCCTCGGTCCGGCGCCGGGGCAACGGTCCGCCCAGCTTTGCGCGGCGCTCCATCATGTACTGGATCGCCGGATCCTTCATGCCGGGGTTGTAGTACGGCGGCAGGTACGGGTCCTTCTCGAGCTCCTCGTCCGAGATGGGGATGTGCAGCGTGTCCCGAAACCCCTTGAGGTCCTCCAGAGTCAGCTTCTTCATCTGGTGGGTGGCGTTGCGGCCCGAGAAGTGCGAGCCCAGGCTGTAGCCCTTGATCGTCTTGGCCAGGATCACCGTCGGCTGGCCGTTGTGGTCCATTGCTGCCTTGTACGCCGCGTAGACCTTGTGGTAGTCAAGGCCGCCCCTCTTGAGCTTCCACCAGACGTCCTCGTCCGACCAGTCCGCCACCATCGCTCTGGTGCGCGGGTCTTCGCCGAAGAAGTGCTTGCGCACATAGGCGCCGTCGTTGGCGCGAAACGTCTGGTAGTCGCCATCTGGGGTCTTGTTCATCAGGTTCACCAGGGCGCCGTCGCGGTCCTGGGCCAGCAGCGGGTCCCAGCCGCGGCCCCAGATGACCTTGATGACGTTCCAGCCGGCCCCGCGGAAGGTGGCTTCGAGCTCCTGGACGATCTTGCCGTTGCCGCGGACCGGACCGTCGAGTCGTTGCAGGTTGCAGTTGACCACGAAGGTGAGGTTGTCGAGCTCGTCGTTGGCGGCGACCTGCAGCAGCCCGCGCGACTCCGGCTCATCCATCTCGCCATCGCCCAGGAACGCCCACACATGTTGCCTCGAGGTGTCCTTGATCCCTCGGTTGGTCAGGTACTTGTTGAACTGCGCCTGGTAGATCGCGTTCATAGGACCGAGGCCCATCGACACGGTGGGGAACTCCCAGAAGTCGGGCATGTTGCGCGGGTGCGGATAGCTCGGCAGGGCCGACGGCTGCCCGTCCTGGAGTCGTGAGTGCTCCTGGCGGAAGCTGTCCATCTGCGCCTCGGTCAGCCGGCCCTCGAGGAAGGCCCGGGCGTAGATGCCGGGGGAGGCGTGCCCCTGGAAGTAGATCTGGTCGCCGCCGCCCTCGTGGTCACGCCCGCGGAAGAAGTGGTTGAAGCCGACTTCGTAGAGCGTGGCGGCCGAGGCGTACGAGGAGATGTGGCCACCCACGCCGATGCCGGGTCGCTGCGCGCGGTGGACCATGATCGCGGCGTTCCAGCGCAGGTAGGCGCGATAGCGGCGCTCGACCTCCTCATCGCCGGGGAACCAGGGTTCGGACTCCGGGGGGATGGTGTTGATGTAGTCCGTCGCGGTCAGCGAGGGGACCCCGACCTGGCGCTCGCGGGCTCGTTCGAGCAGCTTGCGCATCACGTAGCGGGCCCGGCGGCGGCCGCCCCCGTCGATGACTCCGTCCAACGAGTCCAGCCACTCCTGGGTCTCTTCGGGGTCGACGTCCGGGATCTGACTGGGGATGCCGTTCAGGATGGGTCCGGCTTCCTCATGTGCCACCACGGTGTGTCCTCTCTTGCAACGAATGAGTCACTCGTGGCGCCGACGGCTGATGGTGTCGGCACGTGTGCTCAGGTACGGAATCCATCCTCTACCAGGAAGGGGCCAAACGTCATACTCGGCAGGGGTCCGTTGTCCGGCATCTGGCGGGACGTAGAGTTCCGGCGGTCGAGGAGGTAGGGGTCGCCTCTGCGCCTGAGACCCCTTCGGGAGGTCAATTGACGGGACGTATGGCGGCGCTGCTTGCCAGATCCCGCCATACCGGGTGGACTATGCGGAAGAGCATCCAACGATCGCGGGCGTGAGCCCGGGTGAACACCAGAGAGGAACACTCGTGATTGCGACCGCGCACGCCGCGGCAACGAAGGGTTTGGTGGCAAAGCTGGGCTTTGCCGCTGGACAGGTGGTCCAGGAGTTCGGATATGACGAGGACGTCGACGACGACTTCCGTTTGGCGATCGAGGAGCTCTGTGGCTCCGAGCTCGAGGAAGAGGACTATGGCGACGTTGCAGACGCAGTGGTTCTGTGGTGGCGTGATGACGATGGCGACCTGGTGGACGCTCTCGTGGATGGACTGACCAACCTTGCAGAGGCTGGATTCATCGTTCTGCTCACGCCCAAGGCTGGCCGCGTGGGACACGTCGATCCCAGTGACGTCCAGGAGGCAACCCTGACCGCAGGGCTTCACTCCTCGGGAAGCAGCAAAGCTGGCGGAGAGTGGAACGGCAGTCGTCTGGTCGCCCCCAAGACCGACCGACGCTGACGACTGGCAGACTGGATCCCATGACGAGCACCAGCAGTACCTCAGTCGCGCCCACCGGACCCCTGGTTGGTCAGGTCGCCCCGGACTTCACCCTCAAGGACCAACAGGGCAGGAGCGTCTCCCTGTCCGACTACAAGGGCATCAAGAACGTCGTGGTGGTGTTCTACCCGTTCGCCTTCTCGGGCATCTGCACCGGTGAGCTGTGCGAGATCCGCGACAACCTGGGGGACTTCGAGAGTGACGACGTCCAGGTGCTCGCCGTGTCGTGCGACCACATGTTCACCCAGCGGGCTTGGTCCGATGCGGAGGGCTATTTCTTCCCGATGCTCAGCGACTACTGGCCGCACGGCGCCACCGCGCAGGCCTACGGGGTGTTCGAGCAGTCCGGCGGGTTCTCCACGCGGGGCACGTTCCTGATCGACCGTGACGGAATCGTGCGCTGGACGTTGGTCAATGGGCCGTCACAAAAACGTGACTTCGCCGGATATCGCGCCGCGCTCAAGGAGCTGGCCGGGTCGGTGGCCTGAGTAGCGTGAGGACGGCGGTCTTCGCCGTTTCGGGCCTGTAGCTCAGTTGGTAGAGCACCGCGTTTACACCGCGGCTGTCGTCGGTTCGAGCCCGGCCGGGCCCACGTACATCACCGCAGGTGATCAGAGCATCAGAGGCCTGCAGCCTCCGGTAGCAGAGGCGTTACAAAGGCGTTAGTCCGCAAAAAGTCCGCAGCAGCTCGACCGATGACATCCAGGCGGTCCGCGACATCATCGAGCTGATCGGGGAACAAGTGGCCGTACAGGTCGAGGGTCATGCTCGCCGTTGCGTGCCCGAGCATCTGTTGTACGACCTTCACATTGCCCCCGGCCGCGATGGCCAGCGACGCAGCTGTATGCCGTAGGCCATGCGGCGTCAGGTTAGGCTCACCGATTGCGATGGCCGCGGGACCGAACGTGCGTCTGTTGAAGTCCCCGTTGCGCAGCACGCCGCCGCGTGTTCCTTGAAACACCAGATCGTCGGGGGCCCTTCCCGGCCACAGACGCGGTGATCTGCTCTGCTAGGAACCGGGGAAGCGGGACTACGCGGGCCTCGCCAGTTTTGGTTGAGTCGAAGACCAGCCGTCCGTTGTCCACGGTCACCGAGCGAACGATATGCATGCGTCGGCGCAATGGATCCACGTCGCGGACCCGCAGGGCTGCCATCTCGCCCCACCGCAGCCCCGTGTAGGCCAGGAACCGCACCACCAGGCCGTAGGGTTTGCACTCGACCGCCAGAGTCTCGACCTGATCGGCGGTCAGGAATCGTCGAGGCTTGGTGAGCTTGCGGGGGAGCCGTACACCCTTAGCCGGATTGGCCGGCAGCCTGCGATCCCGCACTGCTAGATCGAGCATCTGAGACAGCAGCCAACACCACCAATGCCTTGGCCACCATGGTCACTGCCAAAGCGCACTCAGCCGGCCGGGTCGGCCCGGCCTGCCGGGGGCGGTGCCGTTGTCCCGCTGCACGCCCAGCAGACTCTGGACGGCACCCTGGTTCTGGGGCCCACTCTCGATCTCGGCGAGCAGCAGGCGTGCCGACAGCTCGCCTATGGTGGGTCTGAACCGAGGGCAGGTCAGCGATCCGGCGGCGCCGTTCGGTGGCTCCAAGCAGAGCGGGATCGGCCGCGAGGGTGGTCATGACGGCATGCTCGACTATCTGGAGTCGAAGTACATCGCCAAGCAGGGGTGAGCCGACACACGCGCGCGAGGACGGTGATCTGGTGACCACCGCCCCCTCGCCGTTCTTCTAGCGGGTGGTCGCCCAGTAGTCCGGGTCGGCCTTGCTGGCTGCGAGCTCCTCTGGCGTTCTGAAGCCCGGCGCCATCGAGGCGTCGTTGCCCGCCATGTACTGGTGGTGGTCGATGCCGAGCAGCCGGATCCAGCTCTGCTGGCCGAAGGTGAGCGCCACGAAGCAGCCGAGCTCCACCAGCTCAGCCTCGCTGAAGTGAGCGTGCAGCCGCTCCCAGAACGCGTCGTCGGTCTCGAGTCGCCAGGCGATGGCCTCCGCGTATGCCAGGGCTGCCTTCTGCCGGTCGTTGTACGTCGTGGACGACTCGAAGTTCAGTAGTTCGTCGTACTGCTGCTCCAACAGGCCGGCGGTCGTGGCCTTGATGGACCGCTGGTTGCCGCAGAACTCGCACTTGACCGTGCGCGAGATGTAGACCCGACAGAGCTCCTTGATCGAGTGGTCGCTCACCCCACTGTGGAAGATCGCCTTCCAGGAGTCCGCGAAGGCCCAGAAGGCGTTCGGGGCGTGTGCCCGGACTGCTGAGCTCTCGGGGCGCGGCGTCCCCTCGCGGGCGCAGCGCTGCATCTCCTCCTGCATCTTCTCGTCCATCTGCTCGAGCGGTACGTAGCTGATCCGGCGTGTGGACATGTGTTCCCTCTCAGCGGTGTTCCGATTCGATCGCCGCGACGACCGCAGGGGCGGTCAGCGGTAGGTCTCGGACGCGGACGTCGGTGGCGTCCGCGACCGCGTTGGCAATGGCCGCTGCGGTCGGTCCCTGGGCCGCCTCACCGGCACCGACCGACGGCAGACCAGGACTGGACACGATCTCGACGTCGATCTGCGGCGCCTCACTGAAGAGCAGGATCGGGTAGCTCTCCCAGTCGTCGCTGGTCACCCGACGACGGTCGAAGCGGACCCGCTCTTTCAGGGTCCAGCTGGTCGCCTGGGTGGCACCGCCTTCAATCTGGTTGCGCACGCCATCGGGGTTGACCACCTGGCCCACGTCGACGGCGATAGTGAGCCGTCGGACCCGAATGTCGTGCACGGCCTCAACCTCGGCTACGACCGCGCAGTAGGCGCCCCGGTCCTTGTAACGGGCGAAGCCCATGCCTACGCCAAGGCCCTCGGGCCTGTTCTGGCCCCAGCCCGCTACCCCGGCTGCCTTCTGCAGGACCCGTCGGCCGCGTTCGTCGTCCAAGTGGGCGAGCCGGTACGCGAGGGGGTCCTGCCCGACCAGCTGCGCGAGCTCGTCCATGAAGGACTCGATCGCGAAGACGTTCAGGTAAGCGCCGAGGGCGCGCAGCGCCGAAGACCGGATCGTTGTCTCGACCAGCCGGTGACCGGTGACCCGGCGGTGGGGCACGTCGTAGATGGGCACCGCGTTGCGGGTCGTTCCACTACCCCTTGCCGTCGGCGGGTCGGTCGGGGCTGGGTACGTCCAGGGCTGCTCGAGGTGGGTCGCAGCGAGCAGCCCCGGGGTGCCGGCGTATCCCGGTCGTGCGGTGTGGCCCTGGCTCCAGACGTCGTATGTCCAGGACGTGAGCCGGCCGCTCTCGTCGACAGTGGCTTCCACGTCGGCGGTCATGGCGGACCCGAACGGGGACCAGGACAGCTCGTCGCGCCGGTTCCACTGAACCTGCACTGGTCGCCCTCGGACCGCTCGAGCCAGCAGCACCGCATCGAACGCTGCGTCGTCTGCGCCGTTGTGCCCGTAGCAGCCGGCTCCCTCGGCGTGCTCCACGGTCACCGACCGCCCGTCGAGGTTGACGGCTTGTGCGATGGCGTCCCGTAAGTGGTGGATGCCTTGGCTGTGGCTCCATACGGCGAGGTCGCCGTCGGTCTGCCACCAGGCGACGCCGCAGCTCGGTGCCATCGATGCGTGGGCGATGAACGGACGGCTGTATGTCGCTCGCAGCCCCATAACATCTGGTCGCGCGCCGGGGTCGTCCTGGACGACCGGGATCGTTTCGTGCGGTCCGGCGCGCAGGAAGGTGTCGAGGTCGTCCTCATCGGGCAAGGTGTCGCGCTCATCCCAGGTCGTCGAGCTACGCAGTGCCTCGACCGCGCGGACCGCAACCGCCTCGTCCGCGCCGACCACGCCCAGGAACGATCCGTCCCGGACGACCTGAACCTCGAGTCCGGCGACAGCCGATGCGTCGACGGCGACGAGCTGCGCGCCGGGAGACGGCGGTCTCACCACGCGGCCGAACAGCTGACCCGGCAGGCGCAGGTCATGGATGAATCGCGCGCGTCCCGCGACCTTGTCCGGCAGATCCAGCCGGGCCGCGCTGGTCCCGGCGACGCGCCGCTGCTCCGGCGTCTTGACCGGCACGCCGGCATCGGCGGCGACCTCGAGGTCCACTGCATCGGCGAGCGCGGCGTACGACGTGGTTTCTGGTGCCTGCGGGCTTGCGATCAGGCCGGCCTGGACCGTGACCTGCGTGGCAGCCACCTGCCAGCGCCGTGCCGCTTCGCACACGAACAACGCCCGGACGTTGGCGGCCACCAGACAGACGGCCGCACCGGATTCGGCGATGGACATACTGCCCGACGTCAGGCCCTCGTCGGGCCCGTTCGCCGTGTTGGCGGGCAGCATCCGGACCTGCGTCAAGTCCATGTCGAGCTCGTCCGCGGCCAGTTGCGCCAGCGCCGTCAGGATGCCCTGCCCCAGCTCGACCTTGCCCACGCGCACGTCCACGATCCCGTCCGCGTGCACGCTGACCCAGCTCGACAGGAGGGGGTTGGCAGCAAGGTTCTTCGGAAGAGTCGCGGCGCCGGCTTGAGTGCGTTCGAGGGTCACGGGGGTTCCTTTCCTGCCCTGACGACCGCACGGACGATCCGGCGCTGCACACCGCATCGGCAAAGATTGCGGTCCAGCGCCTCGATCGCGGCCTGTTCGTCTGGTCGTGGGTTGGCGTCGAGCAGTGCCGCCGCACTAACCAGGACGCCGGCGATGCAGTACCCGCACTGTGCAGCTTGTTCGTCGAGCAGCGCCTGCTGCACGGGGTGCAGCCTGTCATCGCCCGCGAGGCCCTCGACCGTCACCACGGACTTGTGCTCCACAGACCAGATCGGTGTGTCGCATGAGGGGACGACGACGCCGTCGACCTGCACGAAGCAGGCGCCGCACAGCCCCACGCCGCAACCGAACCGTGCCCCCTTCAGGTCCAGGTCGTTACGCAGGACCAACAGCAGCGCAGTGTCGGGCTCAGCCTCGACGTCGACCTGCGACCCGTTGACCGCAAGGCGGAACGTCTGCTTCACGATGGTGCCTCGTCGACGACCTGGGGATGCCTGGTCATCTCGACCTGTGTCCGTCGGATGTGCCCGTTGAGGTAGCACTCGGCGCCCGTCGAGTCGCGACGCCGGATTGCCTCGAGCAGCAGGCGATGCTTGCCATTGGTTACCCACATCCGAGCCGCCCCGCAGCTGGGCATGAACGCTCGACGGTAGTGCTGCGTGCAGTTCCACAGCCGCGTGACCATTGACGTCGGCTGATCGCCGTGGCACCCGGCGTAGGTGAGCAGATGGAGCTCCCGGTCTAGCTCCAGACAGCCACTGACGTCGGAGCAGGTCTCGATCTGGCCCTGGATGTGCTCTAGACGGCACAGGTAATCCTCGGTGAGATGCGTGATGCTCAGGCTGAGTGCCAACCGTTCGAGGCGCTCGAGAATCTGGTAGATGTCGACCTCGCGGCTGTCGAGCCCGGGCACTCGTGCGACCTTGTTCGACTCTTGCTCGATGAGTCCTTCGACCGCCAGTATCCGCGGGGCTTCGCCTAATGGCAGTCTGCTGGCACCGAACCGTTCGGCGACCTCCTCCGGCCGGACGCGCTGCCGCGGCCCGCTGCCGCCACCGAGGATTGCGTCGGGCGGGTGGTCGGCGATCTGCTGGCTCACCGCACCAGGTAGGGCTTCGGGGTTGGTCGCCGGCGATGTGGAGGTCATGGCAGTCCTGCAGTGGTCTGCTGCCGGTCGAACCCCTTGCCGCTCGGGTGGTACACGAGCTCGAACTGCAGTCCCCAGGGAGCCAGCAAGTACACCCACCTTTGGCCCCGGTGCGGTCCGTTGTTCGCGGTGGGGTCGCTGAGCACCGTGACCCCCTGGCTCCTGAGGTAGTCCACGGAGGCGCCCGGAGTCGTCGACGTACAGCGTGATGTGGGACCACGAACGTCTGTAGTTCTTCGGGACGAACGCTCGCTGGTCAGGGGCGGTGTACCGGGACACCGCAAGGATCGCAGGCCCGCCGCAGCGGAAGAAGCGGTTCTCCGGAACCGGCGCACGGGGGCGAACAACGAGATGCCGGCTCATCCAGTCAGCCGTCGTCATGGATGGGGCCCAGCGAGTGGAGGTACTCAGAGCCGAAAGCGTCGACGAGCAACTGCGTCGCCTCCTCGAGATGAGGCGTGGTGATCCCGATGTGGTCCAGGCGGCGCAAACCTGGCAGTCCCATCTTGCGTCCTCCCATCGACGAGAATGGATCCAACACACTATATGCACCGGTCGGAGCCGCCGCTGAGCCGGTTCCCTCGCAGATCAGGGCCGAGTCGGCGGCCTCGCCCGCCGCCCAGACCCGGCGCCGGCTGTTGAAGTCTCAGACAGCGTCGAAGCCTCAGATCCGACGTGCCCGCCGACGATTGGCCGCCCCCATGTCGCTCTCCTGCGGCACGTCCCCGCTACCGACCCGAAGCTGCCCGCCGCCCACCAGCAGGTGGCTGACCGAACTCTTCAGCGCTGACACGCTCTACCTCGGCCGGACAGGTATCCGGCGCCGCGCCCAGCGCACTGTCGGTCACCCGGTCTGATCACTCAACGTTCCCGGCACCACCCACGCACTTACCCGGACAAGGCAGGCCGACGACGGAGTTACAACCATCACCCTCAGCCTTGTGCGGGGGCAGGACCGGACATGGTGTCGGATAGCGCCACCCACGCCAACTCGAAGCATCTGGCTACAACGTCGCTCTCATCCCGGCCCGCCTCAATATCGGCCCAGGCCCCGGTTCATTTCCCGATCAGGCAACGAGCCCTGTTACGCGAGCACCGTTGCTGAGTCAACTCGGACGCTTGACATGCAGTGATACGGGTGTGCACACTACGCGTTATGCAAACGTTTGTGGAATGAATGGTGCGAGTCGTGCGCCGTTCGGGATGCGACCTTGCGCAGACCAGCGACTAGTTGCGCGCGATGGTTCAGCTCCAAGAGGCCCACAGCCGTCTGCCTATGTGAACCAGTCTGACGCCGCCAGAAGTTACCCGAGGAGATGAGCACAGGTTGACGAATCGAAAATCACCCATGCGGATGCGCGCGGTCGCCTGTACTGGCGCTGTGGCCCTCATGCTCGCTGGCTGTTCCGGCTCGGGCACCTCGTCCTCTGGAACCCAGTCCGGCAAGTCGAGCACACCGATCAAGATCGGTGTGTCGCTTTCTCTGACAGGAGATTTCTCCGCTGATGGAAAAGCGTTCCAACAGGGCTACCAGCTCTGGGCCGACGACATCAACGCCAAGGGCGGTCTGCTCGGACGCAAGGTAACGCTCGACATAGTCAACGATGCGAGCAGCCCGGTCCAGGTGGTCACGAATTACCAGAAGCTGATCAGCGTCGACAACGTCGACCTGGTTTTCGGTCCTTTTTCCACGTTGCTGACCAAGGCTGCGTCACAGGTCGTCAATCGCTACGGATATGCGTTTGTCGAAGGTGCGGGGGGCGGCCCTTCCGTGTTCACGCTGGGCCTGCACAACGTCTTCGACGTTAGCCTGCCGGTGGCGAACAACTTGGTCAGTTTTGCCAACTGGATCGCTGCCCTGCCGGCGAGTTCTCGGCCGAAAACCGCCGCGTACGCAACCCAGGACGACCCTTTCACGGCTCCGCAGTTGGACGCCGCGCGTGCGATCTTGGCACCCGCCGGCGTCAGAACGGTCTATAACAAGGTCTACCCGTCCGAGACAACCGATTACGGTCCGATCGCAGCCGGCATCATCGGCTCGAAGGCAGACATCGTGCTGGTCGGTACTCTGCTGCCCGACGTCAGCGCCTTCGTCAAGCAGTTCGTGCAGCAGAACTACAACCCACAGGATCTCATTGCTACTGCCGGACCGGACCAGGGCGCGCAGTTCGTCACCAACGTGGGCGCCAATCACACCGGGGGCATCATGGTGCCCAACGGGTGGTACCCGACGGCCAACAACCCCGGTAACGCAGCGATGGTGGCTTCGTACATCAAGGCTTACGGCGGCAATGCCGCGTCCGTGAGCTCTGATGTTCCGGAGGCTTACTCGGTTGGTGAAGTGACCGCTCAGGCAGTGACTAACAACGGCAGCCTGAATCAGACCAAGCTCATCTCGGAATTGCACAGTGCCACCTTCGAATCTGTGCAGGGCAAGGTGAAGTTCGACTCGACCGGCCAGAACACGCTCGCGTTCTCCTACGTGTTCCAGTGGCAGAAGGGCGCACTGTTGCCGTTCCAGCCGGACGCTACCAAGAAGCTCGTCCCGGTGCCTCCGTCGACGAGCCCCATCGAGTTCCCGAAGGCTCCGTGGTAGCAGGCGACGTCATTCATCACACGTCAGAGGCCGGTCGCCCCGCGGGCACCGGGGTTAGTGCCATGGCTGGTTTCTGTTGGTCCTCACCAGCCCGATGGCACCTGCCACTCAAACCAGGAGGCATAGGTTGAGTACTGAAATCGCGAAAGCGATCGTTGACGGTGTCCTGACGGGCGGCGTCTACGCATTGATGGCAGCGGGGCTGACGCTCATCTTCGGTGTCATGCAGATCATCAATATCGCGCAGGGCATCTTCGTGGTCCTGGCGGCGTATATGAGCTACGTGCTGCAGACATACCTCCACATCGATCCCTTCGTCGGCCTGATCTTCACCATGCCGCTAATGTTCATCATCGGCGTGGTAATCGAATGGGGTTTCATTCGACGGCTGAAGCCTCAGAACCGGACTGCCCTGTCGATCCTTGTCACCTTCGCGATTGCGATTGTCATCGAAGGCATTCTCACTCAGTTCTTCTCCTCGGACCTGAAGACCCTCAACGCTTGGTATGTCGAGAAGTCGGTGCACGTGATGGGTTTCTATTTGCCCTACATCTACCTGCTCGGCTTCGCCTTGGCCGTTGTAATGCTAGGGGCGTTGTATGTGTTCCTGTACCGCACCCGCGGTGGTCAGAGCATCCGCGCCTCGGTGCAGAACCGGGCCGGGGCCGAACTCATCGGCATCAACATCAACCGGGTTTCGGCAATCACGTTCGGGCTCGGAGCAGCGGTGACCGCTGCAGGCGGAATGGTCTTCGGGGCCACGAACTCGTTCAACCCGAACTCCGGCTATGACCTGATCTCACGTCTGCTGGTGATCATCGTGCTAGGTGGTCTCGGCAGTATCGGTGGCGCGCTTATCGCGTCCATCGTCGCCCTGGTCATCGAGGACGTGACAGCTGTCGTATGGTCCCCAGTGTGGGCAAGCACGATGTTCTTCGCTGTCTTAGTGGTGGTGCTGCTGGTTCGTCCGAATGGGCTGTTCGGGCGGCCAGAGGCGAGAGCCCAGTGACCAGTACCAATTCGGAGGAGAGCACAATGGTTCAGCCGCAGGTAGCGGTCGCCCCTACCGACCCACTGGCGACCCCGATAATGCGCAACTCCCGGCGAATCCTGCTGGTAGCCGCACTAATCGTGACCATCGTCTTCCCGTTTGTGTTCAGCAATCCTGCGGTCACCTCCGTCGCAATGTTCACCCTGCTGTTCGTCGGCGCCACCTCGGCCTGGAACATGTTCTCCGGTTACAGCGGCTACATAGCCCTCGGCAACGCGGTGTTCTACGGCAGCGGCGCCTACTGTTTCGCCAACATCACCACGCATCTGAACCTCAAGGGTGGTGTAGCGCTTTTCGCGCTCATTCCCGTGGCCGGCTTGTTTGCTGCACTGGTCGCGTTGCCGGTCGGTTGGTTGGCCTTGCGAACACGACGCCATACGTTCGTGGTCGTCACGATCGCGATCTTCTTCATCTTCCAGCTGCTGGCCTATAACCTGCATTCGCTGACCAACGGATCTTCGGGCATGCAGCTGCCGATCCCACCGTGGAGCGCGCAGACCTACAACAACTATTTCTATATGGCGGCTCTGCTCGTCGCGCTGATCGCGATCGGCCTGTCCTGGACTCTGCGTCGATCCAGCTTTGGCTTGGAATTGCTGGCGATTCGCGATGACGAGGACCGGGCCCGGGGCCTCGGGGTCCACACCAACCGGGTCAAACTCGCTACCTTCGTGCTGACCGGATTCGTCACGGGTATGTGCGGAGCGATCTATGCCTATTACTTGGGCAGCATCTATCCGCCGTTTGCCTTCGAGGCCATCTTCGACGTCACCATCGCACTGATGGCGTTCCTCGGCGGTCTGGGTACGGTCAGCGGACCTGTGATCGGCGCATTGATCCTCGAACCACTACAGCAGTACTTGACGTTGAGCTTCACCGGCGGAGGTCTGTCGCTGATCATGTTTGGCGTGCTGTTCCTGCTGGTGATCCGTTTCCTACCCGAGGGCATCGTTCCGTCCCTGGCTGGGCAGCTCCGCAAACGGATGCGCGTGAGTGCTGAGGTTAAGGGCGGCCCGCCGCCGACGGCCAACGGCCCGGTTTCCAAGAAAGCTGCCGGAATCAAGGATGGGGCGGCCCGATGACGGAATTGCTGGAAGTGCGTGACATCAAGAAGAGTTTCGGTGGTCTGCAGGCTTTGTCAGGCTGCTCGTTCGCCGTTGAAGAGGGCTCTGTTACCGGCCTGATCGGCCCGAACGGATCTGGCAAGACAACGATGTTCAACGTCATCACCGGCTACGAAGGCGCCGACTCCGGATCGGTCCGCTTCGATGGCCAGGAGGTGACCGGTATGTCTCCGAGCCGGGCTTGCACCCTTGGCCTCGGACGGACCTTCCAGCTAACGCGGGTATTTGCCCGCCTCACGCTCATGGAGAACATCCAGGTCGGCAGCCGCGGCGTACCACGTTCACGGCGCAAGGAGGTTTACAGTCCGGAGCGGTGTCGTGAGCTCTTGGACTTTGTGGGTCTGGCAGGTCTTGCGAACGAACAGGCCGGAATGTTGTCCTACGGTCAGCGCAAACTCATTGAGCTTGCCATGGTGCTGGCCCAGGAGCCGAAGGTTGTCCTGCTCGACGAGCCGGCCGGGGGCATCAACCCGATTCTCATCGGGCAGATCGCGGAACGGATCCGGGAGCTCAACCAACGAGGTGTCACGTTCCTGGTGGTGGAGCACAACATGGAGTTCGTGATGGGGATCTGCGACGTAGTGGCCGTGATGGAACGAGGCGCCGTGATCGCGTTTGGTACTCCGGAGCAGGTCCGCAGTGATCCGCGGGTGCTTGATGCCTATATGGGGGGGTCGGTCGACGACGATGTGGAACCGGACTTGAATGTCATCGCATCGACATCGTCCGGTGCCTCTACGGCGCCGGGGTCCGGCGCCCCGACCGCGGGACACACCACGGAGGACGAGTCATGAGGGCGCTGCTCGAGTTAGAGGGTGTCTGGGCCGGTTATGGCGGAAGCGATGTGCTGCGCGACCTCACGCTGTCAGTTCCCGCGGGCAGCATTACCTGCGTAGTGGGCCCCAACGGCGCAGGTAAGTCGACCGTTCTTCGAGTGGTAAGTGGACAGCTGAGCCCGCGACTGGGGAAGGTCATGTTCGAAGGACAAGACATCGGTGGCCGTAACCCACGTCAGATTCTGGGGCTCGGGATCGTCCAGGTAGCGCAGAACCACACGCTGTTTCCAGACATGTCGGTGCGTGACAACGTGGAGATGGGCGGTTTTCTCCTTCGAGACCGAACGGAAGTCAGCAGGCGATTGAAGAGCATCCAGGAGCTCTTCCCGATCGTCACCGACCGTGCCCACGACAAGGCCGGCGCCTTGTCGGGCGGTCAGCAACGGCTCGTAGAGTTCGCCAGGTGCTTGATGCTGGACCCGAAGCTCGTGGTCCTGGATGAACCGTCGATGGGGCTGGACCCCAAGACCTTGCGGATCGTCCTGCAACAGGTTCGGACCATGTGGGAGGAGGGCCGGACCGTTCTTCTGGTCGAGCAGAATGTGCGCGCGGGCCTGTCGCTGGCCACTCAGGCTGTGGTGGTCGAAAGCGGGCATGTGCGTCTGCAGGGAACTGGCTCCGAAACGCTGGGAAACCCGGAGATCGCCCGTCTGTATCTCGGCGGTGGAACAGTGCCGAGTCCGGTCCCCTGACGGGTTCGACCGCTCGCGTGTCTGGCCGTCCGATGGGCTCCGTCATTCCGACCGAAGTCGTTCGGCGGGATCTCAGGCCGTGGGACGCGGTTTGGGCACCGTACTGGTCTTCTTCGGCCGTTGCGGTGCCAACCGTCCGTGTTCAAGCGTCTTCGGGGCAGCAGTCGACTCCCTCACAGTAAGGGTGACCGGCAGTTCCACTGAAGTCGGTGCAACGTTGGGCTGCCGGATCCGTTCCAGCATTAGGCGGGCTGCCGTTGCACCGATCTCGTACTGGGGGATGGCAACGGTGGTTAGTGCGGGACGGACCTTGTCCATGAACTGCACGTCGTTGAAGCCGACGACGCTGAGGTGCCCAGGGCACTGGATTCCACGATGCGCCATGAAGTCATAACAGCCCAGCGCTAGCAGGTCATTGCCAGCGAGTACGGCAGTGAACCCCGGGTAACGGCCCATCAACTGAGCCATCCCGCGCTCGCCCTCTTCCTCTGACCACTGGCGCGCCTCAACCACGGTGGTGGGATCCAGCCCGAGATCTGTCATCCCGGTGCGGAAAGCGCACAGCCGGGCCTTGCCGGTGGACGTCCACTGCGGGCCGGCCAGATACGCGATCCGGGTATGACCAAGATCGGACACGTGTTTGAGCGCAAGGAGTACGCCGCCGGCGTCGTCGGCGGTCACTGTCGGCAAATTGAGGCCTTCCAACCGCCGGTTTATGAGCACGAGTGGAATCCTCTCGCGGGCGAGCTGGTCGATGGCCGGGTATTCGACGCGCGCACTGGCGAAGAAGAAACCATCTACCTGGCGCCCGCGTAGGGCCCTGACCAAGGTCGCTTCTCGTTCGGGGTTGTTGTCAGTGCTGACCAGCAGCGTCGCGTACCCCTCCGTCATCAGGCCGTCCTCGATACCCCGGACGATCGGTGGGAACAGCGGGTTGGTGAGATCTGGGATCACTACGCCGACCGACATGGACCGGTTCGTCCTCAGTCCCCGTGCAATGGGATTGGGTTGATAGCCCAGTGCCCGGGCGGCATCGAGGACCCGAACTGCAGTTTTTGCATTGACCAGACTCCGCGTCTCCGCGTTGAGGGCCCGGGAAGCGGTGGCCACATGGACACCGGCGCGGGCAGCGACGTCACGAAGGGTCGGAACGCTCACGATGGCAGTAACGGTGCGCGGCAGGTCATCGGTTCTCCTCTGGCACTGGTAACCGACAAGTATCCACCATGGGCACAGTCGTCCTCAGCAGGTCGACTTCGATGTCTGCGTCCAATCCCCCTGACGCCACACGAAGATCGACGAGCAGGCGCCAGCCTGAGGGGTCGAATCGACCGTCCGGTATCAAACCCTCGCTCGAGCTGATCACCGTACGGTAGGCAGACTCAGCGATCACGCGCGGTGCTGCCAGCCCGCGAGCCAGTTCTGACTCGACAAGCCGGCGGTTCGCCGGGTCGAGGGTGGCGCCGACTGCCGAAGTCCACGCTGCCAAAAAGCGTTGAAACAGCGCTGGTCGCTGACCGATGACCTGCGCCCGCGCGGCGAGAACCGTGCCTGGGTACGGCCCAAGGACATCGCTGACTCGAGCGAGCCGGCGCGCACCGGCACGCTCGGCGATCAGATCATGTCCAGCGTTGAGCAACGTCGCCGAGCACTCTCTGGCGGCCAGAGCCGATGCGCGGCGAGGCGTGGAACCCATCGTGACGACTTCATATTCGTGTCGGTGCAAGCCTGCCCGGTCCAGCACCTCGAACAGGGCGTAGGCGAAACCCGAACCTGGCACGTCGACGCCGACACGGCGTCCCCGCAGATCGTTGATCGACGAGATATCAGGGGCGGCCATCACCGACAGGCCCATTCCCATGTCCACGCCAGCCAGGATTCGGATATCGCCTGTTTGCTTCAAGGGGTTTCGGGAGTTGACACGATAGTTCAGCACATTGTCCGGACTCGTGAGAACCAGGTCGTATCCGCCGGACATCAATCGCCGGAACTGCTCGGGGGAGGATGGGACAGCTTCCTCGAGCACCGACAGCTGGCATGCGTTGTAGATGCCGGTGCTATGAGCGAGCATCGAGACAGCCGAGGCGCTGAAGTAGCCGAGCCGCACTTCTTCGCAGGACGAGTCAGACATTGGACCCTGAGCCCCCAAATGCCGTGTTCCGAGACGCTTGACACCAGCTCGGGCTGATGGCCATCCTTCCACAAGACAAACGTTTGCACGAGAGATCGGGGAATGGCATGAGCTCCCGCTGGTTTCACGACGCTAGACGATCTGGTTCACGGCTCCGGTGGTGGTTTTCTGCCTCTGGTCATCGGCTCACCCAGTCGGTCGCTCGTTGCAGTTCCAGACTTTGAGATCGAGGTGGGTATGGCTCTGGTGGTCCAGCCGAATGTGGTGACAGCAGACGCGAGCATCGGGGTGCAGACTGGAGAACTGCTGCTTGTGACGCCAGAGGGTGCGAAGCGGCTGCACACTTTCCCGCAGGGCCTAGGACGGCTCGCGTGAGCCGGGTTCCCACGAGCGATGGCGGTGGTGTCGCGGACGTGGTCGTGATCGGTGCTGGCCATAACGCCCTTGTTGCAGCAGCTTATCTGGCCGCAGCGGGTCTGGAGACGGTAGTACTTGAGGAGCGAGACCTGGTCGGGGGCAACACCATCACCGAGCAGCTGACCCTTCCGGGGTACCAGCATGACTCGTGCTCGAGTGCCCACGTACTGATCCAGTCCAACCCACTGGTCCGCGACGATGAGCTGGGCCTCAAGAGTCTAGGGCTGCACTACGTTCATACCGATCCTGCCGTCGTATTGCCGTTCGACGACGGTTCCAGCCTCGTGGTGCACAGGGATGCCGAGCGCACCGCGATCGAGATCGCGCGCTGGAGTGAGTCGGACGCAGAGGCCTTCCGGCAGCTGTTCGCCGACTGGCGAGGGGGTCTGAGCGCCGCACACTCACGATGGAACACCGGCAGGCTCGATCCGGCAGCCAGCAAGTCAGACGCGGCATACGCGGAGCTTCGGGCCGCGAGTGCGCTGGATACGATCCGCGCGCGCTTCCATCACCGGCGCACCATCGATGCCATGGCATGGTTGTCCTTCGCGACCATTCAGCGAGTGGATCGACCGGGGACCGGGATTCTGCCGTTCTCCATCACCGCGGGCCGCACGAGTTACGGCTGGTCCACGCCGATCGGTGGTTCTGGGGCGCTTCCAGCGGCCTTAGTTCGGCGGATCGAGAAAGACGGCGGTGCCGTTTACACCGGCCAGCCCGTCGAGCGGATCCTCGTGCAGGACGGGCGGGCAGTCGGGGTACAGACCGCCCAGGGTGGCACCTGGCGAGCCAGGCGAGCTGTGTTGTCCTCGGCCCACCTATCCCAGTTACCGACCATGCTCACCGGTTCCGTCGTGCCGCCCGCGCTGGCCAGGGCTGCCGCTTCATGGCGGTCCGGACTTAGCGTGTTCGCTGCGCATTTCGCGGCTAAAGGCCAGCTGACTTACCCGACCAGCACCGGAGCCGTTACCTCGGTTGCGGGTGGTCTGGGATCAGCTACCGGGATGCTCGCCCAATACGACGCCTTCGATCGCGGCGACTGGGACGCGGTCGACCCTTGGTTGCTGATTGTCTGTTCCACTGCAGTCGACCCCGACCGTGCGCCGGAAGGCCACGGCACGGTGAAGTTCCTGACGATAGCTCCTTACACCCTTTCTGGTGGTCGCGACTGGGCCATCGAACGCGAGCGATACGTCCAAGTTCTTTTGGCCCACGCCAGCCGCTACGTCGGTGGTTTGGACGCCGATGATCTTCTCGCCCAGGCTGTGGAGAGCCCGCCCGACCTCGAACGCCGCAATCGGCACAACGTCGGCGGCTCATGTCACGGCGGTGAGTTCCTGACCGGGGCCGGCGAGGTGCTGGTGGGATGGCCAGAGCACCGGCTGCCAGTACCGGGGCTCTACCAAACAGGATCCACAGCACATCCCGGAGGTTCCGTGGCAGGCCGATCCGGTCGCAACGCGGCCCGACTGCTGCTGACCGACCTGGGCATCGACCCGAGTGACGTTATGGGCGGTGAGTGAATCCGCCCTGCAACCGGTGGTTGTCGGCATTGAACCTGTGCGCACGCTCCTTGGCCGGTCCAGCAGCGAGTTCAGTTCCCAGCCTTGGCGATGTCGGGTCATCCGTGCCCAACTGGTTTGTCAGCCGATCACGAAAGAGCGTCACTTCCTCGCGAGTCCCGCATCTCAGCCTTGTCCGGGGCACGTCGGTGTCGCGCAGCATGTCGGCCAGATCGCCCAGTGGGTCCGGTGGGCGCTCGAGCATGAGTCGGGCGAAACCCGGCTGGGTCAACTCGTCGGTGACTGTGTGCCGCTTGCCACGTCGCGCGTCTCCTGGATGATGACCTCGAGGCCGACGCCGAGGTAGGCCGCGCACGAGGCCGTGATTACCGGCGCCAGCATGACCAGGTCAGCGGGGTTGGGCGGGGGCCGGTGCCTCTGCCCGGGTGTGGCTGCCACCGCGTTTCCTGGGTCGGTCGGCATCGTCGGGTGGCGTCCAGTTTGACATTGCGCCCTACGATGCATGAGGTTGCACTCGTTTGCAGATCAACCTAAGCGATGGGTCGATTCCGGTCGGCAGACAGGGGCGCTTGCGTGGACGACAGAGTTGCCTCAGCCATAGCCCACTGGGCGCCGCGCTTCACGACCAACGGCGTCACCGTGTCGGACTTCCAACGCGTCACCGGGCAGGTCGAGCGATGGCAGGACTGGTGCGCCGCCTGGTCGAGGGTAGGCGCCGAGCACGAGTACTTGGGCCGGACAGCGCTCCAGCAGGGCCGTAACACGTCTGCTGGCGGCCATCTCGCCCAGGCTGCCGTCTACTACCACTTCGCCAAGTTCGTCTTCGTCGACGACATGGACCAGATGCGCGAGGCGCATCGGCGGGCTGTCATGTGTCTGACGGACGCGTTACCTCACCTGCAGCCACCCGGACGCCGCGTCGAGATCCCCTTCGAGGGCGCCATCCTGGTCGGGATCCTGCGCTGCCCTGCGGGCGGGGGGTCGCACCCGACGGTCATCATGCTCTCCGGCCTTGACTCTGCCAAGGAAGAGCTCCGCTTGACGGAGGATACGTTCCTCGCCCGCGGTGTGGCGACGTTCAGCGTTGACGGCCCCGGCCAGGGGGAGGCGGAGTACGACCTGCCGATTCGGGGGGACTGGTCGGAGCCGGCTGAGGCGATCTTTGACGCGCTCAGTGCCTTACCGGAGGTGGATGCGGCGCGGATCGCGGTGTGGGGCGTCAGCTTGGGTGGCTACTACGCACCGCGGGTGGCGGCGGCACTGGGCAAGCGGATCCGTGCCTGCGTGGCCTTGGCCGGACCCTACAACTTCGGGGACTGCTGGGAGCAGCTGCCGGAACTGACCCGCAGGACCTTCCAGGTGCGCTCGGGCGCCAGTGACGACGCTGAGGCTCAGCGGCTCGCGAGCACACTGACCCTGGTCGGTCATGCCGCCAGGATCACGGTTCCGCTCCTGGTCGTCTTCGGGCGCAAGGATCGCCTCATCCCCTGGCAGCACGCCGAACGTCTGGTGCAAGAAACCGGGGGCGCTGTCGAGCTGTTGATGCTGGAGGACGGCAACCACGGCTGTGCGAACATTGCGCCGTGGCACCGGCCGTACACCGCGGACTGGGTGGCGGCGCACCTGCGCGTAGCCCGCTGAGTCGTCTGGCGCTGCTGTGCGGTATCGACCTCCTTGACAGGCAGGGGCGTCGTCGTTAGTTTCAATAGCAAACGTTTGCAAGAAACATGCCAGACAGGGTGGTCAGATGAGCGACACCAAGACCGGATCCTCGACCCTCAGGGTTGGCTGGATCGGCACCGGCCGGATGGGCTCCGCCATGGCCGCGAGACTGGCCAGAGGCGGTGTCGACCTGACCGCATGGAACCGCACCCGGGCCAAGGCCGAGCCTCTTGCCGAGCTCGGGTGTGTGATCGCCGACAGCATCGCCGACCTGCGCGACCGCGACGTGGTGTTCACGATGGTCTCGACGCCCGACGACCTCGAGCAGGTCCTGCTCGGTGACGGCGGACTTCTAGCCGACCCGGAGCACGTCCCGAGCGCGGTCGTCGATTGCTCCACCGTGTCGACAGAGTCGTCTGAGCAGATGCGAGAGGTGTGCAGCCGACGGGGTGTCGACTTTCTCGCGGCGCCGGTGAGCGGCAACGGCAAGGTCGTCGCGTCCGGAGGTCTCAGCCTGGTTGTCTCCGGACCGGAGCAGACCTACCAGCGTGTTGCTCCGCTGCTGAGGCAGATCGGCAAGTCGGTCACCTACGTCGGAGACGGTGACAGCGCGCGTCTGGTGAAGATCTGCCACAACATCTTCCTCGGGGTCGTCACCCAATCGCTGGCGGAGATCACGGTCCTGGCCGAAAAGGGGGGCGTGCCCAGATCGGCATTCCTGGATTTCCTGAACAACAGCGTCATGGGCTCGGTGTTCACCCGCTACAAGACGCCGGCGTTCGTCAACCTCGACTACACCCCGACGTTCACCCCGATCCTGCTTCGCAAGGACTTCGACCTAGGACTCGCGGTTGCCCGTGAGCTCGACGTACCCATGCCGCTGGCCGCAATCACCGCTCAGCTCGTTCAGGCAAGCGTCAGCAGCGGCCGGGTCACCGAGGACTTCGCCATCCTGCTCGACCTGCAGGCTGCCAGCGCCGGCCTGAAGCTCACGCCCGAAGACATCGAGGTCGACGACGGCCTCGGAGGGACTGACCCCTCATGAGCTCGCCGATGGCTCCACTGCCCGCCCCGGGCCACATGGGCGTCGACTACGAGCAGCGCGTCGACTTTGACCGTCTCCGTCGCTACCGGCTGGCCAGCGCCAAGGCATCCCTGGAGTCCAGCGACTGCGGCGCCTTCCTTCTCTTCGACTTCTACAACATCCGCTACACCACCCAGACGTGGATCGGCGGCGCACTGGGCGACAAGATGACCCGTTATGCGTTGCTCACCCGTGACCGTGGGCCGACGCTGTGGGACTTCGGGTCGGCCGCCCGCCATCACAAGCTGCACTCCCCGTGGCTGCAGCAGGAGGACTGCCGAGCCGGGATGCTGGGCCTGCGGGGAGCGATCGCGCCGACCGTCGGCCTCATGGAGTCCGCTGTGCGGGAGATCAAGGGCATGCTGGAGGAGGCTGGTGTCGCCGGCGCGCCCATCGGCGTGGACATTGTCGAGCCCCCGTTCCTGTTCGAGATGCAGCGGCAGGGTCTACACGTAGTCGACGCACAGCAGCTCATGCTGGACGCCCGTCAGATCAAGTCCGGCGACGAGATCATGCTGCTCAACCAGGCGGCAGCCATGGTCGACGGCGTCTACCAGGACATCTCCGAGGCGCTGAAACCAGGCATCCGCGAGAACGAGATCGTGGCCCTGGCCAACAAGCGGCTCTACGAGATGGGTTCGGACCAGGTCGAGGCGATCAACGCGGTGTCGGGGGAGAGGTGCAACCCCCACCCACACAACTTCTCCGACCGTCTCATCCGTCCGGGCGACCAGGCGTTCTTCGACATCATTCACTCCTTCAACGGGTACCGCACGTGCTACTACCGGACGTTCAGTGTCGGCAGTGCCACCCCCAGCCAGCGGGACGCCTACGACAAGGCGCGCGAGTGGATGGACGCCTCGATCAACAAGGTCAGGCCCGGAGTCGGCACAGACGAGGTGGCAGCGGTCTGGCCGAAGGCCACCGAGTTCGGCTTCGAGAACGAGATGGCCGCGTTCGGCCTGCAGTTCGGCCACGGCCTCGGCCTGGGGCTGCACGAGCGGCCCATCATCTCCAGGCTGAACAGCATGAAGGAGCCGGTCGAGCTGCAAGCCGGCATGGTCTTCGCGCTGGAGACGTACTGCCCGGCCAGCGATGGGTTCTCCGCCGCGCGGATCGAGGAAGAGGTCCTGGTCACCGATGACGGTCCCCGCATCCTGACGCTCTTCCCCGCCCAGGAGCTCTTCATCGCCAACCCCTACTGAGCGTTGTCTTTGCCGAGCTCCAACTGCGCAGATTCAACCACTGAGGTCCGTAACTGCTGAGGCCCGAACCAGCACTGTCGAAAGGTTCAACTCCCATGAGCGCCCACACCATAGAACTCCTCAAAACCCTCGTGACCGACCTCCACATCGGGGGCAAACCGGTTCCGGCCGCAGGAGGTCGTCGCTTCGACGTCGTGAACCCGGCGACCGGGGCAACGATCAACACCGTCGCCGATGCCAGTGTCGAGGACGCGATCGCCGCGATCGACGCCGCCGACGAGGCGGCTCCCGCGTGGGCGGCGACTGCCCCCCGTCAGCGAGCCGAGATCTTGCGGCGCGCCTTCGACCTGATGATGGGCAGCGCCGAGGACCTCGCGGCCCTGATCTCCCTGGAGAACGGCAAGGCGCTGCGGGACGCGCGTAGCGAGGTGGCCTATGCAGCAGAGTTCTTCCGCTGGTACTCAGAGGAAGCCGTTCGCGGCGCCGGCTCGGTGATGACCGCCCCGTCCGGGGCCAACAAGATCCTGGTCCTGCAGCAGCCATCGTGAACTGCGGTCACGAAACTCCCCGACGCCCACGTCGGCGAGCTGCGTCAGACGAACCGACCCCTGAGGATCCTGATCCTTGGTCTCAACCTAATCACCGTCATTGAACAGACCACCGTGAGCCACTTCGTTCAGGCTGAGCATCCGCCAGCCGTCAGGCAATCCGGTCATGCGGTGAGGTTGGTATTGAGTAGATCGATGAGGGTTGCGGCCCTGGGGCCGAGGTCGCGGATCGCCCCGTCAACTCCTCCACGTTCAGTGAACGGCGCGTTGTCCAGGTCTCCTGGGCTGATGCCTGCGGACACTGCGATCACCTCCACCATCTTGTCGAGCCACCATCGTTCAACGGCGCTGAACGTAACACCGGCCTGTGACTGCTGGGCAAGCCACCCGGCATACCGCTGATGGACCTGCTCGGTGTAGGGCACGAGCTCATCGTCAAGCTTGGTGGCGAACCGGATGAGGGATACCAGGTCGGTGAGGGTGTGCTGGTCGCTGTGCCGGACGCGGCCAACCTCTATGGCCTCGTACGCGGACCAGATCAGGTCTGGGGTCCAGTTGTGCGGGGGGCGGCTGATCCGGTCGGCCAGAGCCTGGATCTCGGCGAAGGACACCCGGCGTTCCTTGGCCTCCTGCATGAGCTGGATGGCGGTGATCTCGTCTCGGTGATCGATGAGGTACTGCTGCCAGGACTCCACGATGGACCTTGCACGGGCGGTATCGACCACGCCGTGGGCATCCAGGAGAACATCGACGCTGATCGTGTCTATGATCCGGTCGTGGGTTGCCCGCAACTCCAGGATCCGCTGCCGCAGCTCGGGGTTCGACGCCAGCGGCTTGACCGCAGTGTCGAGCAGCTCCTGGATGGCCGTCTCGGGGTCTATTGCGTCTGCAAGCACCTGGGCCTGGGTGTCGGGGTCAACCGCGTCGACCAGATCCCGTACAAGATGACGCATCGGCATACCGGCGACCTCGTCCAGCTCTGCCCGCTCACTGTCTGTGAGCTGCAGTTCCAGAGCGGCCAGGCGTGAGGCCAGAGTCGCCGTGTCGGCCTCGGTCAAGGACAGGGTGGCGGCCTTCTCAAGCAGCTTCTTTAGTGAGATGGTCTTGTCGCGGTTCAGAGGTGGGTCCACGAAGTCATGTTCGGTGACCCCCACAGCGTCCACGATGACAAACCTCAGCTTGGACGCGGCGTCGGGGGTGACTGCCTGGAAGTCAGCATCGGGGATGGTGCGGGCACCACGGCCCTTCATCTGCTCGAAGTATGACGCGGAGCGCACATCGCGCATGAAGAACACGCACTCCAACGGCTTCACGTCGGTGCCGGTGGCGATCATGTCCACAGTGACCACGACCCGCAGGCTGGCTGAGGTGCGGAAGGCCTGCAGGTGACCCCTGGGATCGCGGGCGGTGTAGGTGATTTTGGCCGCGAAGTCGTTGCTCTTGCCGAAGACCTCACGGATGGTGGTGACGACCTCCTCGGCGTGGGCGTCGTCCTTGCAGAAGATCAAGGTCTTGGGGACGGTTGTACGACCGGGGAAGATCTCTGTGGGCAGCTTGTCGCGGAAGGTCTCCAGTACCAGGCGGATCTGGGCCTTGGCGGTCACCGCCCGATCAAGCTCCTTATCCGTGTACTCCAAGGTCTCGTCCAGGGTTTCAAACCGTTGAACCCGAGTGCGCCGGTCAACGGTGGGAACGACGGTGCCGGCCTCGATGGACGAACCCTGGTCGCTGATCTGAGTCGTGATCCGGTACAGGTCGAAGTCCACGTTGACGCCGTCGGCCACTGACTGCGGGTACGTGTACTCGCTGACCAGGTTCTGTCTGAAGAAGCCGAACGTCTGCTTCCCAGGGGTCGCGGTCAGCCCGACGATGTGGGCGTCGAAGTAGTCCAGCACCCCCTGCCAGACGCCGTAGATGGAGCGATGGGCCTCATCAACGATGACCAGGTCAAACGTCTCTGGCGGGAAGTCCCTGTTGTAGGACACGGTGACCGGGGCGTCGGGCACGTAGTTGTCCAGGTTCGGGTCGTCCTGGTCGGGGACTTGGTCCCCGGACAGTGCCCGGAACACCCTCTGGATCGTTGAGACGACGACCTTGGAGCTGCCCAGCATCCCGGCACTGGTGAGCTTGTCCACGTTGTAGATCTCGGTGAACCGGCGACCATTATCGGGGGTGCGGTAGTTCTGGAACTCCGCCAACGTCTGGTCCGCCAGGTTGTTGCGGTCCACCAGGAACAGGACCCGGTTGAACCCGCCATGCTTCAGCAGCCGGTATGCGGTGGTCACCGCCGCGAAGGTCTTGCCAGCCCCGGTGGCCATCTGCACCAGAGACAGGTCAAACCGCTGCTCCGCAAGGGACCGCTCAATTCCGCTGATCGCGGTGATCTGGGCCGGGCGCAGCATCTTGGTGTCCAGCTCCGGCATCGCTATGACCTTGCCACGCCAGGTCGCGTGTTCCGGATCCGCTTGAGCGTCACGTAAGGTGCGGGCCAAAGTCGATGGCTGCGGGAAGGCGAAGACGCGCCGGGCTCTGGGGTTGGGGTCGTAGCCGTTGGTGAAGTGGGTCTCTGAACCGCTTGCCTCGAACACGAAGGGAAGACGGCCATCCGTTGTCACCGCCTTGAGGCGGACCTCGGCAGGCAACCCCTCGGCATACATCGAGCTCTGCCACTCCACCCCCGACAGTGTTGTGCCAGCGGGCTTGGCCTCGATAACCCCGACGGCTTTCTGGTCGACGTAGATCAGGTAGTCCGCCCGGCCACCCCTTTTGAGGGTATCGCTGCTGGTCAGTGGGTCGTCCGGTTCGCGTTTACACCGCGCTGTCGTCGGTTCGAGCCCGGCCGGGCCCACGTGCATCACCGCAGGACAGAGGCCTTCAGAGCCTTGCGGACTTCGGTAGCAGGAGTGTGACTTCGCCTCCAGTTCGTAGAAGAGTCTGCGGCGCTTTGGCCAATGACGTCGAAGAGATCCCCGAGCCGCTAGTGCCGGCAGAGTTGCTCAACTCGCCCTCAGCGTCCTCGATATTCTCGGCCTCGCACATTCGCTGGAGGGCAGCGTCGAAATCACGGCGGATGCGAGCAACGCGGTCCGTGACGTCCTCGGGCATCATCATCCGGCGGCTATGGCCTACGGATGTGTCTGGTGGAAGGCCACTGCGCATCCCCCGACGACAGCGCAGCGCCCGCCTTGTCCGTCGAAGTGGGCGCTAGCGTATTCGGTCAGAGCGTGGTAGCGCTCCATCGCTGCAGCGGCCTTCCGAACGCCGCGCCGCGCAGCTCCCGGATCGAGTTGGACAGGTCGACGGCTTGGTCGATGGTCAGGCGGACGTTGATCGCAAGGTCGAGGCCAACGAACGGCTCCGCATCGGCTGGTCCTTGGACGAGCCATGCGCCAGCCGTGCCGGTGCCGAGGACGATGCTGACGCACTTGCCGCCATCGGCTTGCGGTTCGTGCTCGTCACACCAGGGCTTGTGGATGATGGTGCTCATGCCGTCGCTGCCGCGCGCTGCTCTATGTGGTCGAGGAGCTGTGCCTTGCGGTCGTCGTCCCGCGCGTTGTAGATGGCGAGGATTTCTGCGGTGATCTGGCCCACACCGCTGGCCACGTTGTCCTGGATGATGGTGCTCATGATCGTTCACCTTTCACAAAGGTTGATCGGTCTGGGCTCTGGTCGGAGCTCATAACTCCCGGCTGGGGTCGTTCTGTCTGTGTGTAGACCCATTTCGGGACAATTGCCATAGATGGGACCGGTATTCGCGACTGACTTGAGTCGTCTTGGTCCACAGCGTTCGGACGTGACAACTGAGGCACCTCGACACCGTGACGCCATGAGCAAAGAACCGACTCCCGTCCGCTGACACTCGCCCGCGTGGTGCTGGCGGCGCTGCTTCTCGGCGGATCTGTCGACGTCCTTGTCGAGGACTTGCGCCAGAGGTTGGCGCGCAAGACGTGGCCGATAGTCGTGGAGATCGTCGAGGTAACGGGCGAAGAGATGTTCACGGAGCGTCTGGCGAGCCGGCCAGAGGTCGAGGCGCTCTTCGTGCAAGGGCTCGAAGCCGCGATGCCGACAGAACAGGAGGCGAAGCGGCTGCCGTCGCGGGTGCCCACAAAGACGAGATCCTCGGCACCCTTCCCAGCGATGGCCGCGGCGACCTGCTCGACCAAAGGATGCCGGCAGCGGAACGACGCGCTCCTGACCCAGTCTCAGATGAGGGTGACCCACGAAGTCTTCGAACCGGCAGGAGCCCTTCCAGCCGTCTCGGAGGCTCTGAAGACTCAGACCGTCGAGGTCGTCGACGGTTTCCCCAGCATGGGGATGGCGCGCCCAGACCAGCTTCAGCTCGGGGTGCGGCAAAGCGATGCCGGCGATGGGTGGTCAGTCAATGGCATTGCGGGTCATCATGGTCAGATTTCGACTACTCAGTCTGGAGGACCCCAGCCAGTTCGGCGTCCAGGAACCGCTGACCGTGGTCGGCTCACCGATGGCATAGAGGGGGTTGCATTCTGTGGGTTGCCTGTCGAACCGACCAACGTCGGCAAGCAGACCCACCTGTTGCGAGAGGGCATCTACCGATCTACCCTTATAAGTGCACATGGAAGGAGGTGGTTGGCCTAGTGAACAACCAAAGGACGTGTGAGGTGACTGCGCACTAGCCCAGCCGTCGCCGACCGCCTTCTCGGGCAATCGGCAACCGGGCGAAGTCTGGTGACAGCACTTCATGCAGGCACCGCAGCCCGCGAGGATGTGCGACCCGTCTGACGCACCCTGGTTCTCCCAGACCTCGCGGGCTGTTTAACGCCCTTCCGGGCGTTCTGTCGGACTGGACCTCAGCGTCCGGGAGCTACTGGCCAACCTGGCCGGCATCCAAGAAACCGTCCTGCTCTACCCCACCGGGAACAAAGGCCGGCCCCGCGCCC
>Ga0208715_1000056_pt1 | contig 46651 bp, 39 predicted proteins | sample NGESurshal092012_3_FD_184473 | JGI IMG/M metagenome (GOLD analysis project Ga0208715, IMG submission 184473) | Arctic peat soil microbial communities from Barrow, Alaska - NGEE Surface sample 210 shallow-092012 (SPAdes) | ecosystem: Environmental > Terrestrial > Soil > Wetlands > Peat ... | reverse complement strand
CGGCCTCGGTGTCGTCCAGCTTGACGGCGATCACGGGCCCGTGCGGCGACGGTCCCAGACCGGTCAGGGGGTTGACGGGCGCGACGGTCGGTGCCGGCGAGGTGTGCACGACCGCCTTCGGTTTGGTGCTACTGCACCCCCCACAGCTGCTACTGCCAGCACGCCCACTACCAGAGCCGTGGTCAGCTGAAAGGCCTTCGAGGCACCCCTGTTCGATCCACCCGTGCTCATGTCACTCCCCCTGCTCATGGGTCATCGGTCCGACCTCCCGTTCACGGCCGGCTGCCCTGCCTCGGACCCCGAGCCACGTAAAAGGATGGCGCTCCCAAGGCGCTATAACCAGAGTGAACCATGTCATAAGCTGGATCGATCGGATCTTCTGGAGTCTGTGCGCCGGATACCTGGTGGTATCCGATTTGTACCGAACGGTGGGTAACGTTCCGCATCGGACCTAGCTAGGTTTGTCTTCGAAGACTGGTCGATGCACCCAAGGTTCGGATCGGTGCACATCATCTGCAGGCGTCGGTCGAACCGAGTGGTTTGACGTAGGAGGGTCATGTCCCACAGCGTTCACGTGCACACGATCAGGCTGCCGCTGCGCAAGATCTGCTCAGCGCTTCCTTCTGTCGCGTTGATCAGTGGCGCCATCATGTTGCCCGCCTCTGCCGCCCCGTCAGCCCAAAGCCACGTTGGCCTGGCCTCCAGCAGCTCTCCTACCGTTGTCGTACCCAGCACGGCGCTGACCCTGCCCGACTCGTCACCGAACCTGGCCGATCGCTCACCCCGGCACTCACCGAACACACCTACCTCCCAGCCCCTGGCATCGATGCTGTCAGCGGGCACCGTCCCCGGCAGCTCGTCGCTGGTGACCCTGGACGACGCTGGGATCCCCGTCCGAGCACTCGAGAGCTACCGCAAGGCCACCAGCCTGATCAGCTCAGCCGACCCTGCATGCCACATCGACTGGGCACTGCTCGCGGCCATCGGGCGGGTCGAGAGCGACCATGCCCGCGTCGGCGGCAATCAGCTTGACTCAACCGGCGTGGCTCAGCCGGGCATCATCGGCGTTGCGCTGAATGGGTCGAACGGGACCGCCCTGATCACCGACACCGACCGGGGGCTGCTCGACGGGGACACCACCTACGACCGGGCCGTGGGCCCGATGCAGTTCATCCCCGGCACCTGGCGTCTTGCGGGCACCGACGCCAATGGTGACGGGGTCAAGAACCCGCAGGACATGGCTGACGCGACTGCGACAACCGCGGTCTACCTCTGCTCCGGCCACACAGACCTCCGCCGCCCGAATGACCTGCGCTCGGCGATCCTTCGCTACAACGCTTCGGACCCCTACGTCGACATGGTGACCGCCATCGCGGATGCGTACCGCCATGGGGTCAGAGCCCTGCCGGCCTCCGACCTGACCCCCATCCACCCGAGCACCGTGGCATCGCGTACTTCCGCAATGGCAACCAAGCACACTAACCGCCCGCCCGGCAGACCAGTCCCGGCCCGGCCCCGCTCTGCTCCGGCCGCAACGACTGGTCAGAAGCCTGCGCTCACCCCCGCAAGCGGCTCCACCTCAGGGCCCGGGCTGCCACCGCCCTCGCTGGCACCGCCCGCGGGGCCCCAGGCAGCAGCGACCACCCCCACAACCACGTGCGTGCCCATCCCGTCTCCCCCCAGCACTACTTCGCCCACATCTACACCCAGCGACACGGCGTCGCCCACGTCTGCGCCGCCCGCCGCTTCGCAGACCTGCCTGCCCCCCTGCGTGACCACATCGCCCACCAGCACCGCTTCGCCTACATCCACACCCAGCGGCGACGCGTCACCCACCCCCTCGCAGAGCTGCCTGACCCCCTGCGCGCCGACGACAGCTCCCAGCAGCACTACGTCGACCACTTCTGCTCAACCCTGTCTGACGCAGTCAGCCGGCACATCCTCAACGACCGCGCCCTGACGCAACGAGATCGGCCCCTTCTCAACGCACCAGCTGTCCCCCCACAACGGCCAGCAGCATGACGGCCAGCGCGACAATCACGATGGCGCGGCGAAATCTGGGGGTCATCAGCTGGCCACCTCCGGGACTGGTTCGCTTATCTCACCACGGCTGACAGCAAACCGGGGACGCTGCCTGTGGTGGTACCTCACGTGCATGTCCTCGCTTCGCACGAGATACAGCATGGCAGCAAGGACAGCCAGGCCTGTGGCGATACTGCCCACCAGGATGGTCCAGCGGGGTCCCCATGCCGAGCCGATCCAGCCGATCAGTGGCGAGCCCAGGGGGGTGCCACCCATGAAGACGGCCATGTACAGCGCCATGACCCGGCCGCGCAAGGCTGGGGCGACGCTGAGCTGGACCATGGAGTTCGCCGTGGTCAGGACCGTGAGTGCCGTGAGCCCGACGGGGATGAGTAGGACCGCAAACCACTGGTATGACGGGGCGAGCGCGAGCACCGCCGAGGTGACGGCGAACGCGGCGAACGCCACCAGAAGGACACGCAGGCGAGGGTTTGGGCGGCGCGCCGAAGCCAGCGCTGCCGACAGCGAGCCGATCGCCATGATGGAGCCCAGCAACCCGTACGCACCCGCGCCCTTGTGGAACACGGCGGTGGCCATGAGCGCGGTAGTCATCTGGAAGTTCATCCCGAAGGTGCCCAGGACGAACACGAGCGCCATGATCAAGATGATGTCGGGACGACCGCGGACATAGCGAAGTCCCTCGCGAATCTGACCCTTCCCGCGGTGCGGAGGCGTGATGTGCAACTCACCCCCCCGCATTCTGGCCAGCGCAAACAGCACTGCCACGAAGCTGAGCGTGTTGACGAAGAAGGCCGGACCGGTGCCAAACGCGGCGATGACCAGGCCCGCGACACCTGGTCCGATCAGACGTCCCGCGTTGAAAGAGGCGCTGTTGAGGCCCACAGCATTGCTGAGCGACTCGTGCGGCACCATCTCCGAGACGAAGGTCTGGCGGGCCGGGTTGTCCAGCGCCGCCGCGACCCCCTGAATGAAGGCCAGCGCGAAGATGTGCCAGAGCTGGACCGCACCGGTCACCACGAGAACGCCGGTCAGTAGCGACGTCAGAGCCAGCGCGCTCTGAGTGGCGAACAGAATGCGTCGTTTGGGGAATCGGTCTGCGATCATCCCCGACACGGGCGCAAAGAGGGCGAGCGGGGCGAACTGCAACCCGGTCACGATCCCAAGCGCAACCGATGAGTGCGGGGTCAGCTGGGTCAGGACCAGCCAGTCCTGAGCAACTCGGCCCATCCAGGTCCCGGTGTTGGAGATGAGCGCGCCAGCGGCAAAGACGCGGTAGTTGTAGATCGACAAGGAGGAGAACGTGGGGCTCATTCGCTGGCCAGCCGGGTGAGGATCACGGTCGCCTTGATCAACACCTCGCGCTCGTCCGCACTGATCCCCCTGAGCCTGCTCGCCATCCAGGCATCACGCTTGCGACGAGTCTCCTTGAGCGTCAACAGGCCCTGCGCCGTCAGCGACAGAAAGACCTGGCGGCCATCCAACGGGTCGTCCTGGCGGGCGACGAGCCCACGCTCGACCAACCCAGAGACTGTGCGGCTCATGCTCGGAGGGCTGACGCATTCAATGGTGGCAAGCTCGCGCGGCGTCAGCGCCTTGTCCTCGAGCCGTGCCATGACGCTGAGCTGGTGGGGCGCGACGAGCTGGGTGCTCTCGAAACGGACCCGTCGACTGATGCGCATGCAGGCCAGACGAAGATCATTGGCCAGGTGCGCAAGCGACGGGGGGTGCCCGCTCTGGGCTGTCCGAGTCGTTGGCGTCGTTGGCGCAGGTGTTCGCGTTGTCGTTCCCGTTCTAGGTAGCATGAGTTCCTTCCGGCCTATTTAGCCTAGCTCATTACCCTTGCTAACTATTCCACGCCACGCCAGAACTGCAGAGAACAAGGCAGCCCGGGCGAAAGCCCGGGCTGCCCACCGCGACGGCTGCCGTCACACCCGAGCGTCAGTGGACCCCGAGTGCGCTCTTGATCGGGTCGAGAGCGAAGTAGAGGACGAACATGCCGGAGATGGCCCACATCAGCGGGTGCACCGCCGAGGCCTTTCCAAGCACGATCTTGAGCAGGACGAACACGACGAAACCCGCGCCGATACCAGCGGTGATCGAGTAGGTGAACGGCATCATGACGATCGTCAGGAAGGCCGGAATCGCGATCTCGAGGTCCTCCCAGTCGATGCCCCTGACCTGCTGCATCATCAGGAAGCCGACAACCACCAGAGCCGGGGTCGCCGCCTCATAGGGGACCACCGAGACCAACGGCGACAAAAACGTCGCCAGCAAGAACAGCAGACCCGTCACGACCGAGGCAAGGCCGGTACGCGCCCCCTCGCCGACACCTGCGGCCGACTCGATGTAGGCCGTGTTGCTGCTGACGCTGCCAGCGCCTCCTGCTGCGGCGGCCAGAGAGTCAATGATGAGGATCTTCTGGGCGTTGACCGGATTGCGTTCCTTGTCCAGCAGGCCGGCCTCGGCGCCGATCGCGACCATCGTTCCCATCGTGTCGAAGAAGTCGGCAAGCAACAGGGTGAAGACGAGCAGAATCACCGACACCGCGCCGATCTTGGCGAACGAGCCGAGCAGAGAAAACTGGCCCAGCAAGCCGAAGTCAGGGATGTCGATCAGTTTGGAGGGAAACCTCGGAATGTTCAGTCCCCAGCCGGTGGGATTAACCAGCTTGCCTGACGCATCGAACTGGCCTCCGATGCGCACCACGGCCTCCAGGAGGACAGCCAGGGCCGAGCTGCCGATGATGCCGATGAGGATCGCGCCCTTCACCTTCTTGACCAGCATGACGATGATAGAGAGCAGGCCGATGACGAAGACGAGCGTTGGCCAGCCGGCCAGGAATCCACCGACTCCGAGCTCGACAGGCACGGGACCGACGGCTGGACGGCGGACGATCCCGGAGTCGACAAGGCCGATGATCGTGATGAAAAGGCCGATGCCAACGCTGATGGCGGTCTTCAGCGCCGGAGGAATCGCATGGAAGACGGCCTTGCGGAAACCGGTCAGCACCAGAACCGTAATGATGAGGCCCTCGAGAACGATCAACCCCATCGCGTCGGGCCAGGTCATCCCTGGCAGCTTGGCGATGCCGAAGGTCACGAAGGCGTTCAGACCCAGACCTGTCGCGAGCGCGAGCGGGAAATTGGCCACGACGCCCATCAGCAGGGTCATCACGCCAGCCACCAGAGCCGTCGCCGCCGCGACCATCGCGAGGTTGGGGTGACCCCCACCACCCAGGAAGACGCCTGTCGAGTCGGCCTGAGTGCCAATGATCAGGGGGTTGAGGACCACGATGTAGGCCATGGTGAAGAACGTGGCGAAACCTCCGCGCACCTCTCGAGACACCGTCGAGCCTCGTTGGGTGATCTGGAAGAACGAGTCGAGCGCGCCGTGCACAGCGGTTTTGGTGGCAACAGTCGTTGGCATGGCGCCAGCGTAGAGCCTTGTCCGCGCTCCATCGCCGGGGACACATAGGCTTGACTCTGTGAGCCCCGAAGACCCCCAGCCCCTGGCCAGCGACACCGCTCGGATACTCGAGATCGGGATGGCGTGCTGGAGTGTGGCACTTGTGGTGTGCCTGCTCGTACCGGCTCTGCATCAGGCCGACAGGGCGTGGTGGCCATGGACCTGCGTCGCGGGCATTGCCGGCGGCGGGCTCGCTCTGCTGTACGTCCGCCGCGGCCGTGGCAACGCTGCGGGCGCTCATCTGCCGGCACGATCCCCGCGACCGGCGGACGGCCCCACCAGCGGCAACTGAGGACGGTCAGGCCCGTCTCAGCCGAGAGGGCATCTGCTCAGGCCAGATCGCAGCGTTCAGACCACATCGAAGGCGAACTCGTCCAGAACAGGCTCCTCGGCAGGTTTGGGGTCCTCGCGGATCAGGTCAACCTCGCTGTGCGCACCGCAACCATGGTCAAGGCTTACGACGTGACCGTCGGAAGGAGACCAGGCGTTGGCGCATACGCCAAAAAAAGAGCGAAGCGCACCCGCCATAGGCAAGAAGAAGCCACACGATGAGCAGGGGGCGGTCGCTTTTTCGGCGACCGGCGATGTGGGGCCCGCGTCCCCGCGATACCAGCGTTCGGCCGCTTCCTCTCGGCCTTCTGCGGACAAGACACGTCTGCGGCCCAGCCCAATCTCCCACTGCGCCGCCTCGTCGATGTCCTCGTCACCAGTGGCTTCAAGGCTCAACTCAAGGCGCTGGTCTTCCTCGATGTACGGCAGAACATCGCCCGCCCCGAGGTCGCCAGGTGCCAGCCGTTGGTCATAAGGCAGCCACTCAGGCGAGAGAAGCGCGCCCTCACCGGGCACCAGATTGGTCTCGCAGACCGTGGCCTTCTTGCCGCGAGGCACGCGCGCCACGGTGATCGCCCACCGCCACCCCGGGTATCCCGGCGCGGTGCACGCGAAGTAGTGGGTGGCAACACGCTCGTCATCCATGACAGCACCAAGGTGCTCACCAACCGCGCCCGGTTCGGCGACACCCTGGGCGGCCTCGCGAGCCTGGTCCAGGGCGGCGATCAGGATCGCGTCCGCTTTGATCGCCACGCCTCAGGCACCAGTCTCGAGCTGACCGGCGATCCCACGCAGGACCTTGGCGACCTTGCCCGCCGTGGCCTTGTCGGGATACCTGCCGCGGTGCAGCGTCGTGGAGACGTTGTCGAGGAGCTTGATGACGTCCTCCACGATGACGGTCAGGTCCTCCGGCGACGTGCGGTTCTTGGCGGCCACGGATGCAGACATTGACGGCATCGGGTCCAACACACGCACCGACAGTGCCTGCGCCCCGCGCCTGCCCTGGACGACACCGAACTCCACCCGCGTGCCACCCTTAAGCGTCGCGACACCCTCGGGTAACGCATCCGCGTGCAGGAACACGTCAGCACCCTCATCGTCGCTGAGAAAGCCGAAACCCTTATCGGCGTCGTACCACTTGACCTTGCCTGTAGGCACAGCCCACCTCTTGCTCATGTGTTGGCCGCCGCCCCACGAAGAGGTACGGCGCGATGGCGCACGTTGCGCTGCCCCAAGGTTAACCGTAGTCGACGGAACAGTCGGGTCAGCCATCTGGCAGCTGGCCCAGACGGCGCCGCTGCCCGAAAAGAGTTTGAGGATTATCGTCGCCGTGGCCATACTCCAAACGGTGACCTCCCCTGCACGTGAGCACCCCTCGTTGGTGTCGTTCTGGAACGACCTGCCACGCGACGGCAAGTTCCTTCTGTCTACTGTCGCCATCGAGACGCTGGGCACCGGGCTGGTGCTGCCGTTCGGCTTCATCTACCTGCACGAGGTACGTGGATTCACGATTGAGACGGCCGGCAGCCTGCTGGCGGTGCCCGCCATCGCTGGGATGGCCGTCGTGGGCCCAGCCGGAGCCTTCATCGACCGGCTCGGCGCCCGGCGGATCATCCTCGCCGGCATGGCGGCACAGATGCTTGGCAACGTCCTGCTCGCGTTTTCCGCCACTCCCTTGATGTCCGCCTTGTCCATGGGACTGCTCGGCGCCGCGGGTGGCATCTTCTGGCCGGGCTTCAATGCCATGATCGGCGCAGTGGTGCCGTCGGGCATCCGGCAACGCTATTTCGGGATCAACTTCACCCTGGTCAACCTGGGCATCGGTCTCGGGGGCGTGCTGGCGGGGTCCATCGTCAACGTCCATCGACCTGGCACGTTCGTGGCCATCTACCTGGGCAACGCTTTCAGCTTCCTGGCACCCCTTGCGGTTCTTGTCGGGCCCCTTCGACACGTGAGCGGCAAGGTGGACCACCCGGTCAGCGAGCTGGACGGCTCACCGGTACAGACGTCGTACCTGGACGTCCTTCGGGACAAGGCGATGGTGCCCGTGGCCGCGCTGACCTTCCTGTCAGCCTTTGTGGGTTACGCCCAGACGGAGGCGGGCTTCACCGCGTATGCGCGGCTGGTGGGCGGGGTCTCGACCCGAACCATCGGCTATGCCTTCGCTGCGAACACGGTGACCATCGTCCTGCTTCAGCTACTCGTGCTGCAGCGCATCGAAGGCCGCCGCCGCACCCGGGTGATCCTCGTCCTGTCGGCGTTGTGGTCGGTGTCGTGGCTGATGACCGGCTTCTCCGGCCTTCTGCCGGGCACGCCGTCGGCGGACGCGCTGATCATCGGCGGCATGGCGATGTTCGCACTCGGCGAGACCCTGCTGCAGCCGACCATCCCGGCCATCACCAACGATCTGTCGCCAGATCATCTGCGCGGGCGCTACAACGCGGTGATGGCTGGTGCCTTCCAGCTTGCGGCTATCACCGGGCCGGTCGTGACCGGAGTGATGCTTGGCGCCCGCTTCAACGTGGAGTTCATCGGCCTGCTGATCCTGGGGTGCGCCCTGATGTCCCTGATCGCAATCGCGGTCGAGCACCGGATCTCGGCGCAGGCCAACGGCATCACAACTGCGACGGCAGAGCTCAGCCGGGCGTGATCCCCCATGGCGCCGCGAACTCCTGCCCTGGCTCGAGGACGAGCAGGTCGTCGCCGGAGTTGAAGGCGTCCGGCGGGCAAGTCATCGGCTCCACCGCGATCCCGCTGGTCCGCCGGGAGGCCAGTGGCAGCGAGTCCCCCGTGAAGACCTGCAGCCACTGGTACGCCGAGGCGTCCGCCCAGAGAGTGACCACGCGGCCGGTGTGCGGATGTGCGAGGGTCACCCGCCAGCAACCATCGGCATCGGCGACGGCATCGGTGAAGGTGGTGTCCACGGCCAGCCCGCCCAGCAGTCGTGGCTGGCGGAAGTCCATATCCGTGCCACTCACTGCTGCCAACCCCACGGGCAGCAGGCGCTCGTCCACCTCGACAAGGGCAGCCGCCGGTACGCCCAGCTCGACCTCGTCAACCCGATCCTCACCAACGCTGAGATAGGGGTGCGCTCCGAAGCCGAACGGCGCGGCGCTGGTCCCGACGTTGCGGGCGCGCGGGGTCACGATCAGGCCTGAGGCCGTCAGGGCGTAGGTGACGGAAAGATCCAGGCTCCATTCCCAGCCTTGTTGTGGACGAATCCGGCAGCCGAGGGTCACCGTGTCCTCGGCTTGCTCCAGGACCGACCAGATCGCCCAGGCAACGAGCCCATGGATCGCATTGCCGCGTTCCGGCTCGGTGAGCGCGAGCCTGTGGCCCTGGCCGGCGAAGGTGTACCGGCCGTCGCGGATCCGGTTGGGCCACGGCATCAGCAGCTGTCCACGTCCAGCCGAGGAGCGGGCGCCCGGAGGGTATCCGGTTAGCACGTGCTGACCGCGAAAGACATAGGTGCGCAGACCGCCGCCCACCTCGACCACCACGGCTTCGTGGTCGCCGTGCCGGATGGTCCACTGCTCGCCGCTGGGAAGAACGCTCACGTCAGGACGATACGACCCACACAGCTAGTTGCTCGGCGCAACACCCGCATTGGCCGGCGTCGACACGATCGTGATGGCCACCTTGTCGGAGGCGCGAGCCAGGACGAGAGCCTGCCCACCCGTGACTGGGGCCGCCATCATCGAGTTAGTGGCGCTGCTGCGACCGTAAGTGCCTATGAAGCCGTCCGAGCTCTTGAGCGTGACCGACGTGGCACTGACCGCGCTGACAGCCCCCCGCTGGAAGACCAGGGCCTGGACTGAACCATTGACCATCGCGGTCACGTTGCCGTGCAGGGCCGTTCCACCCAGGAGGCCCCCGAGCCCGCCCAGCCCCTGGGCCCGACCGCGCATCCCCGGCCCACCAGGCAGCACGGGGTGGTAACCGTCGTTTCCGCGGGAACCGCGGCCGTTGCCCTGGCCGAACAGGCGGGAGAAGCCGCCCTGCCGTTGCCCAGTCATGCCGAAACGGTCGTGGTTGCGTAGCACCAGCAGGCCTGCAACACCGATGCCGAGCAACATCAGACAGGCGAGAACGCCCGCAGCTATGGCGATCGCCCACCGCCGGCCGCGGGTGAACGTCATCTGATGCCACCCGCTCTTTGTTGGCGCGACTGTCGGTGCACCGGCAGGGTTGGCTGCGGTGGGGATATTCGCGGAAGCCGTCATCGGCTGTGTCGGCGGGTTGGCCTGCCCTGGCGGTCGGGCCGGGTGTCCCGACGGCTTGTCGGGAGGCTGATCTGTCATGGCGTTCCTTTCGCTACACACCCAGGATCCCTCAGCAGCCCGTGAGATGTCAGCGAGCTCCCTGAGAGTTCCCTATGAGCCCTCGTCCGCAAGACCGAGGATCTCCGCTGCATCTGCCCGCATCTCCATCTTGCGGATCTTGCCGGTCACGGTCATCGGGAACCCGTCAACGACATGGACGTAGCGGGGCACCTTGTAGTGCGCAAGCTGACCCTGGCAGAAGGTGCGAACATCCTCGGTCGTCAACGGCTCTGCGCCCGCACGCATCACGATCCAGGCCATCAGCTCCTCGCCGTACTTGGGGTCGGGGACCCCAATGACCTGAACATCGGCGATATCCGGATGGCTGTAGAGGAACTCCTCGATCTCTCGCGGATACACGTTCTCACCGCCGCGGATCACCATGTCCTTGATCCTGCCGACGATGGACAGGTAGCCCTCGTCATCCATCGTCGCCAGGTCGCCGGTGTGCATCCAGCGAGCTGCGTCGATGGCCTCGGCCGTCTTGTCCGGCTGCTCCCAGTAGCCGAGCATCACGCTGTAGCCCCGGGTGCACAGCTCCCCCGGCTCGCCCCGCGGAACAGTGCGCCCGCTCACCGGGTCGACAACCTTGACCTCAAGATGTGGCATGACCCGTCCTACGGTCCCGGTCCGGCGAGCAAGGTCGTCGTCCACGCGGGTCATCGTGGACACCGGCGAGGTCTCGGTCATCCCGTAGGAGATGGCGACCTCTGACATGTGCATCTCGTCCACCACGCGCTTCATCACCTCGACGGGACACGGCGAGCCGGCCATGATTCCCGTCCTCAGGCTTGTCAGGTCGTAGGTGGCGAAGTCGGACAGCCCCAGTTCCGCGATGAACATCGTGGGTACGCCGTACAGACTGGTACAACGTTCCTGCTCAACGGCCCTGAGAGTCGCAGCAGGGTCAAAGGATGGGGATGGGATGACTGCGCATGCCCCGTGGGAGACCGCCGCAAGTGACCCCATCACCATGCCGAAGCAGTGGTAGAACGGCACTGGCAGACAGATCCGGTCCTGCTCGGTGTAGCCGACGAGCTCGCCGACGAAGAAGCCGTTGTTGAGGATGTTGTGGTGGCTCAGCGTGGCGCCCTTGGGGAAGCCCGTGGTGCCGGAGGTGTACTGGATGTTGATCGCGTCGTCGGGGCTCAGCGTCGCCATCCTCCCTGCCAGCTGATCCATCGAGGCGGCCGACCCTGCGGCGATCAGCTCAACCCAGCTTGCCTCGCCGATGTAGACGACTTCGCGCAGGTCGTGACACTGCGAACGCACCTCTTCGATCATGGCCCGGTAGTCGGAGGTCTTGTGAATCACGGCGCTGACGAGCATGCGCATGCCCGACTGCCCGAGGACATAGGCGAGCTCGTGGCTGCGGTAGGCCGGGTTGACGTTGACCAGTAACGCACCCACCTTGGCCGTGGCGTACTGCAGCAGGGTCCACTCAGGACAGTTCGGCGACCAGATGCCGATCCGGTCACCGGCCTCGATGCCCCCGGCCAGCAGGCCCAGAGCCAGCGCCGTGACGTCAGCATCGAGCTCGGCGTACGTCCACCGGCGACCGCTGGGCACGTCTACCAGCGCCTCGGCATCGGGCACCCGCATGACCGTGCGCGCCAGGTTGTCTCCGATCGTGTCGCCGAGCAGCGGCACGTCTGATGCCCCGGAGCCATAGGACGAGAGCTTTTGAGCCTGCACAGTTCCTCCGCGAGTACGAGGTGAGTGGTCGCTATCTTGGCACCGATGAGCCGACCTGCAGGCAAGAGTGCCGAGGCCAACTACCGTATGACGTGTGTCTACCTCCTCGTCCCGACCAGCCGCCGCCCGCAGCCTCGCGGATGACGTCCGAAGTCGAAGCGATGAGCAGCTCCGTGCGCTGGTCCGCCGTCGACCCGACCTCGCGCGGCCGGCACCGAGTGACCTGACCTCGCTGGCCGCTCGGGCAAGCACGCGGGCCAGCGTCCAGCGGGCCCTGGACGGGCTCGACCGTGGGCACCTGCAGGTCCTGGAGGCACTCGTTGTCAGCGGCGACCCAGTCGACCTCGCCGTGACCGCAAAGCTTGTCGGCGGCTCCGTGCGATCCCTTGGCGGATTCGTCACCGAGCTCTGGGATCGCGGGTTGCTCTGGCACAGCGGCGATGGTCAGCACGTGGTGCGGGCAGTCTCCGAGGTGCTCGGTCCCAATCCGGCCGGCCTCGGACCGGCCATTGCGGAACTGCCCGGCTCGACCCCTGACTGGTCTCTCTCCTGCGAGGCACTCGACCAGGTCATCGCCTCCGCGCCCGCCGGCGCCCGAAACATACTCGACATGCTCACCTGGGGACCGCCGATAGGGACGCTGTCTGCCGGAGGGCCGATGGCCGGCGCCGGCGCCTGGCTGCTGTCTCATCAGCTGCTCAGCGCACTGTCCAGCGAACGCGTCGCCCTGCCCCGCGAGGTGGCCTTGAGGCTGCGCGGGGGAAAGCTGCACCAGGAGACCGCGCTGACCGCGCCGAAGCTGGCCGTCACGACCCACGAGCAGTCCTCTGTGGATGACGCGGCCGGAGGTCAGGCTTCCGAGCTCCTCGGCCTGGTCGACGAGCTCGCCGCGGACTGGGGTCCTCGCCCACCGCGGGTCCTGCGCGCCGGTGGCCTCTCAGTGCGGGACTTCAAACGCCTGGCCTCGATCCTGGATGTCGATCCGGCGCATGCCGCATTCGTTGTCGAAACGGCCTACGCCGCGGGGTTGCTGGCCGACGATGGGTCACTGGAGCCGGTGTGGGCGCCGACGCCTGGATATGACGAGTGGCAGCAGAAACCCTCGGCAAACCGTTGGGTCCGGCTCAGCCAGGACTGGTTGTCCTCGGGTCGCGCTCCGCACCTGGTGGGCACGGTTCCTGCCGGCGGGGGCAGCCCCATCAACGCACTCAGCGGCGAGGTCGTCTATCCGCCGATGCGTCAGCTCCGCGGCGATGTGCTGACCGAGCTGGCCGCGATGCCCCAAGGGCACGCACCGGATCTGCCCAGCCTGGCCAACCGCATCAGCTGGCGCCGGCCGATGCGCCGGACCGAGATCATCCAAGCGGTCACGGCCGCAGTGTTGCGCGAGGCCGAGTGGCTGGGGGTCACAGGGCGCGGAGCCCTCAGCACCGCCGGGCGCCTCCTCTTCGAGGCCACGGCCAACCCGTCTGCCGCAGAGGAGGCGATCGACACCCATCTGCCCTCACCCGTCGAACACGTCCTCCTGCAGGCGGACCTGACAGCGGTCGCGCCCGGCCGGCTCGAAGGCAGCCTTGCTCAATTCATGCGCCTGGTCGCCGACGTGGAGTCGCGAGGCGGTGCAACGGTCTACCGTTTCTCCCCGCAAAGCGTTCGCCGGGGCCTGGACGCCGGTTGGTCTTCGGCGCAGGTCCTGGACGCGTTGCAGGACGCCAGCCGTACGCCAGTCCCCCAGCCACTTGAGTACCTGGTGGGCGATGTCGCCCGGCGTCACGGCCAGACGAGGGTGGGTCCGGTCTCGGCTTACATCCGCAGCGACGACACGGCGGTGCTGGACACCATACTGGCCGATCGCGGGCTTGCCGCACTGCAGCTCAGGCGTGTTGCACCGACAGTCGTCGTGTCGCAGGCACACACCCTGGTTGTCCTGGAGATGTTGCGCGAGAACGGTTTTGCCCCGGTCGCCGAGACGACCGAGGGCGGAGTCCAGATCCCACGCGTTCCACAGCACCGCACCCCCCCCCGCCGTCCGCCGGCCACGCCGAGAATCACGTCAGTGGTCGATGACGAGCTGACCGAGACCCTTGTCTCCGCCCTGCGCGCAGGGGAGGAGTCCGCAGCCTTCGAACGGGAGCGCGCGCGGTCCCAGCCCGGACCTCGACTGCCTTCCACTGAGCCGGCCGTCGCGCTGGCCCTGCTTCGCGAGGCGTCGGCCGACAGCCTGGGAGTGTGGATCGGTTATGCCGATGCCGATGGCCGAACCCAGCGAATACTCTTCTATCCCAGGCGAATCGAGGGCGGACGCGCCTACGGCTCTGTGGAGGGATCCAATGTCGAGCACACCTTCTCGATCCACCGGATCACCGGCGCAGCAGTCAGCTGACCGCTCAGTCATTTCACGCTGGCCGGTACGGCTCTCCGGTGACGGCTTTCGCACCAGCCTTCTGCAGTCGCTCGACCACACGTTCGGCACTGGCCTCACTGATCCCCGACACCACGACTGCCGGCGCATCCTGCGCGAACTTGCTGGCGGACATGAAGTCGAGCCCGGTCGCCTCGGTGATGACGGTGATGACGGTCACCGGGCTGGCTCCGGTCACCTGGAGGACGACCTGGCAATCCCCGGGCTCGGTGAGCTCGGGCAGAGCACGGCGGGGCTTGCGCAGCATGGCTTCGGCGCGCCTGGCCAGCCAACCCTTCAGCCCTCTTGGCGAGGTGGCCTCTGATGGCGTCGGATCTGTCGGCGTCGGATCAGGCGGCGTCGGATCAGACATTGTCACCGCTCGAGCTACCGGCCAGCGCCTTGACGACCCTTGAGGGCGACGGCCTGCCGAGATGCCCCGCCATCCACGCACTGGTTTGCACCAGCGCCTCGAGGTCGACTCCGGTCTCGATCCCCAAGCCGTCAAGGGCCCAGACGAGATCCTCGGTCGCCAGGTTGCCGGTCGCGCTCTTCGCGTAGGGGCAGCCGCCCAGTCCCCCTGTCGAGGCGTCGATGACGCTCACTCCGTGCGCCAGTGCGGCAAGGGCGTTGGCCAGCGCCTGACCATAGGTGTCGTGGAAGTGCACCCCAATGCGCTCGACACCAATCCCCCTGGCGTCCAACCCGTCCAGCAGTCGGTGCACGTGTCCGGTCGTGCCGGTGCCGATGGTGTCGCCCAAACTGAGCTGGTCGCAGCCCAGGTCCATCATCCGGGATGCGACGTCTACGACCTGATCAATCGGGACATCACCCTCCCACGGGTCACCAAAGCACATCGAGACGTATGCGCGAACCCACAAACCCTCGCGGCGGGCTCTCTGCACCACGGGAGCGAACATGGCGATGGACTCCTCCAGTCCGCGGTTGAGGTTCTTGCGGGCGAAGGTCTCGGTCGCGCTGCCGAAGATCGCGATGGCCTGGACACCCTGGGCGAGCGCCGCATCCAGCCCTCGCTCGTTGGGCACCAGGACGGGCCGGTTGCGACCACGGCCGACCTCGCCCAGAAGACCGAGCAGGGTTGCGGAGTCGGCGAGCTGGGGAACCCACTTCGGCGGCACAAAAGATGTCGTCTCGACCATGTCGAGCCCGGCGGCCACCAGGCGCCGGATGAACTCGGCCTTGACCTCCACCGGAACCAATGTCTTTTCGTTCTGCAGCCCGTCGCGAGGTCCGACCTCGTAGATGGTGACCCGTGCGGGCAAGTCAGTCTGGGCTTCACGCTGCGGTCGTCGCATTGGTACCTCCTGCTTGAGGTACCCATCGTGTCAGCAAGCCTCAGAGCCTTACCAGCCGCGAAGCACCTCACAGCCTTACCAGCTACAAAGCATCAGAGGAGACGCGGAGTTGGTACCTTGTCGTCGACGGGTCATGATGGGCAGGACGACACGGGAAGAGTGACCAGATGAGCGAGCCGACCAGCGGGGGTAACGAGCGGCCTGATCCTGAGCCGGAGAAGGACACGGAAAGAAATCAGGACGAGGTCCAGGACCAGCCCTCCGAGTCCGTCTTCAACGACCCGACTGCACCGGTCTGGTCCGATCCCACCGCCCCCATCCCCGCGCCGACTCCCCCCGGCCCGGCTCATCCGCAGAGCGACCAGCCTGCAGACCACCCTCAGGGGACGCCGCCGGTCACCCCACCTGTGAGCAACCCCTACGCCCAGCAGCCGCCGCCTCCGCCCTACGCGCAGCAGCCGCCGCCTCCGCCCTACGCGCAGCAGACGGCTCAGCCGTATGGCCAGCCACAGCCCGGCCCGCAGTACCCGGCATACGGCCAGCAGTCCTATGCGACCGGCACGCACACAGAGCCGAATGGCTCGGCCATCGTCCTGACGGTCCTTTCAGGAATCAGTCTCTTCGTCTGCAATATCTTGGCGATCGCTCCCCTGGTCCTCGGCATCGTCGCCCTCACCAAGAACGCCACGGACCGTGAGGGCTCACATCGGCTGACCAAGATCGGCTGGATCGTCTTCGCGGGGGTCTGGGTCCTCGGGGTCCTGGTCGTCATCGCCTACATCGTGCTTTTCGCCACCGCCATCAGCAACGGCTCCGGCCCCAACACCAGTGTCGGCAACTGACCGACAACGTCGATCGCGAGCGGGAACACCCAGGCCCAGGATCGCGTTGAGGGACACACCATGGTTGACGGACCCCTGATCGTTCAGAGCGACAAGACACTCCTCCTTGAGGTCGACCACCCTGACGCTGAGGCAGCGCGCCGGGCTATCGCACCTTTCGCCGAGCTCGAACGTGCACCCGAGCACGTGCACACGTATCGGCTGACCCCGCTTGGCCTGTGGAATGCCCGGGCTGCGGGCCATGACGCAGAGCAGGTCATCAACACGCTCATCACCTACAGCCGTTATGCCGTGCCGCACTCCCTGCTCATGGACGTCGCCGACACGATGGACCGCTATGGCCGGCTCACGCTGACCAAGGACGGCGACCTGCTCGTCCTGCGCAGCACCGATCGCCCGGTGCTGGAAGAGGTCTTGCGGCACAAGAGGATCCAGCCGCTCCTGGGGGAACGACTGGACGACTCTAGTGTCCTGGTGCACCCATCGGAGCGCGGCCAGCTAAAGCAGCAGCTACTCAAGATCGGCTGGCCGGCCGAGGACTTCGCCGGCTACGTCGACGGTGAGGCGCACCCGATATCACTCCTGCAGGATGACTGGGCGCTGCGCCCCTACCAACAGCATGCTGTCGATGGCTTCTGGCACGGCGGCTCAGGGGTCGTGGTCCTGCCCTGTGGCGCGGGTAAGACCCTGGTCGGCGTCGCTGCGATGGCCCAGGCAGGCGCCACGACCCTGATCCTGGTCACCAACACCGTCTCGGCCCGTCAGTGGCGCGACGAACTGCTGAAGCGAACCAGCCTGACCGAGGACGAGATCGGCGAGTACTCCGGTTCCCGCAAGGAGATCCGGCCGGTCACCATCGCGACCTACCAGGTGCTGACGACCAAGCGCAAAGGCGTCTACACCCACCTCAGCCTGCTCGATGCCCGCGATTGGGGACTCATCATCTACGACGAGGTCCACCTGCTGCCAGCGCCGATCTTCCGGATGACGGCCGATCTTCAGGCCCGCCGCCGCCTTGGCCTGACCGCCACATTGGTGCGCGAGGACGGGCGTGAGGCCGACGTCTTCAGCCTGATCGGGCCCAAGCGTTTCGACGCCCCCTGGAAGGACATAGAGGCCCAAGGTCATATCGCTCCGGCAGACTGTGTCGAAGTGCGAATCACCCTGCCGGATGCCGAGCGGATGAGCTACGCGATGGCTGAGCCCGAGGACCGCTATCGCCTGGCGTCCACGAGCACGTCCAAGGACGGGGTCGTCGAGGCGCTTGTAGCGAAGTACGCCGGCGAGCCGACCCTGGTGATCGGTCAGTACCTGGACCAGCTCGACCGGCTTGCCGCACGACTCAACGCCGACCTGATCACCGGCCAGACCACGGTCGCCGAGCGCCAGAAGCTGTTCCAGCAGTTCCGCACTGGCGAGGTCAAGCTGCTTGTGGTCAGCAAGGTCGCCAACTTCTCGATCGACCTGCCCGAGGCCAGCATCGCCATCCAGATATCGGGGACCTTTGGTTCTCGACAGGAGGAGGCTCAGCGGCTCGGGCGGGTCCTGCGGCCCAAGGGTGACGGACGTACCGCGCACTTCTACAGCGTTGTCTCGCGCGACACCGTCGACGCCGACTTCGCCGCGCACCGTCAGCGTTTCCTGGCCGAGCAGGGGTACTCCTACCGGATCGTTGACGCGGACGACGTGCTGACGCCACCGGAGCCAGACCTGAGGTAAGAACCGTCTGAGGAGAGCAGGGACCGAAGCGATCAGTTCCACCAACGCTGGCGCTGCCGGCGTCGCCAGCGAACTGGCTGGCTGGCGATGATGTGGACCTTGGCGCACCAGGGCGAGGCTCTCCGGCGCTGCCCATCCCAGTACGACTGCCAGCCCATGAATGGTTGGATGCCTGACCGGCGGGACCGTTCCTGACGGGACTTCGGGACTTTCGTCCCTATTTCCGACGACGAGTCCGGTGCTTATCTGATGATTGGCACCCTGCGCAACTGGCGCGTCGTGATGGCTGAACCGAGTGGGAGGTTCATGATGACGACCCCGACGATGACGCCCGCGGGTTGGTACCCCGACCCCAGCCAGCGACATGATTACCGCTACTGGGACGGCACCGGCTGGTCATCACAGGTGTCTGACGGCGGTCTCACGACGGCCGACCCGGAGTTACGACCTGCCACGACCCCGGCCGCTGCACCGACGGTCGGTCCCCTTGCGCCTCCCGACCCCGATCTCGCGGCACCGGCCGAGCCAAGGTCCGCGGCACCAGCCGCTGCCCGCGCCGCACGATGGAAATGGGCCGTCCCTCTGGTCGCGATCATCGCGGTGATCGCGGTGATCGCGGGCCTGATGATCTGGTCCACGAGGGCGCCCACAGCCACGACGCTCTACCAGCAGATGCGCAAGAACGCCGCCGCGGCCAAGAGCGTACACATCAAGGGCGCATTCACCGACGCGGGACAAAAGCTGCAGATCGACATCGCCGGCGACCGGGGGGCAAGAACACCAGGGGGATTGTCAACGACGGCACTGGCGAGGTCGAGATCCTCATTGCCGGCGGCAAGACCTATGTCAAGGCCGACGCGGCGTTCTGGACCAAGAACGCCTCCGCGGAGGTAGCCACGTTGGCCGCAGGCAAGTACCTCGTGGTCCCGACCGGGTCGGCAGCCGGTACGGCCGGCTTCGAGGTTGGCACGCTGCTCGACCAGATCTTCGCACAAGACATGACCACCCTTCAGAGCCTTAACACCAAGGTCGCCAAGACCGAGGTCAATGGGATCCCCGCATACCTCATGACGGACAGGATCGGCAGCGACGGCAGCAAGATATACGTCTCGGCCGATGGACGGGCGCGCCTGCTGCGCCTCGAAAGCCCCAAAGCCCAAGGCTCGCTGGACTTCACCCAATGGGATGCTGTCCCGCCCGTGAGCGCACCACCGGCGGACCAGCTGGCCAAGATCCCGGGCATGTAGCCTCTGGGCCACAGGCGGTCGGCGGCGAGTCCGGAGGACTACTCAGGCGAGCCACTGGCCAGAGAACGGTTCTCAAGACATTAACAGGAAACTCCCAGACACGGGATACACAATTGGCTCCGTGACCACTGGCACCCCCGAGGCCCGGCTCCTTGTCGTCGAGGACGAGCCCAACATCCGCGAACTGCTCGCTACTTCCCTGCGCTTTGCCGGATTCCAGGTGCATGTCGCCGCCGATGGCGCCACGGCTCTCAAACAGGCGGCCGAACACGACCCTGACCTGGTCGTGCTGGACGTGATGCTGCCCGACATGGACGGTTTCACCGTCACCCGCAAGCTGCGCGAGGCCGGGCGGGTTCTGCCGATCGTCTTCGTGACGGCGCGTGACTCCCTGGAGGACAAGATCCAGGGGCTGACCGTCGGAGGGGACGACTACGTCACCAAACCGTTCAGCCTCGAAGAGGTCGTCGCCCGGATTCGCGCCGTGCTGCGACGGACCCGAGGCGGGATCGAGGAAGACGACGCCATCTTGCGCTTCCACGACCTCGAGCTGGATGAGGACTCCCACGAGGTCCGACGCAAGAAGCGGGTCATCGAGGTCTCCCCAACCGAGTTCAAGCTGCTGCGCTACCTCATGCTCAACCCCAACCGGGTGCTGTCAAAGGCCCAGATCCTCGACCACGTATGGGACTACGATTTCCGCGGTCAGTCCGGCATCGTCGAGTCCTACATCTCCTACCTGCGGCGCAAGATTGACGTGGAAGAACCTGCGCTGATCCAGACCAGGCGCGGCGTGGGCTACGTCCTGCGGCGGCCGCCAGAGTCGACCTGAGCGGGGTCGAACATGACGAACCCCACGACCCCGCACCGCCAGCGCCGATCCTTGATGGCAGGAGTCACCGGCCCGCTTAAGGTCCTGCCCATGCGGGTGCGGCTCGTCGCCCTGCTGGTGTCCTTGCTCTTGGTCGCTCTCACGCTCACCAGCATCGCCACGAGCGCCTTGATGCGCCGGCAGCTGATGGAAAGCACCGACCGTGACCTGAGGGCGGCCGCCGTGCCGACCGCCGCGCAGGTGTTGAGCCATTATCTCAGCCGTCGTGATGAGGGCGGAATCCCCACCAACTACGCGGTCAAATTTATCCCGACCGACGGCAGCGCCCCCTTTGGCAGCCTCCCCAGCGGCGAGCATCTGCAACCCGACATCCCGAACCTGACCCTGAGCGACCCCCGCGTGCAACGCGGCACCCTCTTCACCGTCAACTCCACCAATGGCGTGATGCGCTGGCGGGTGGTGCCAGGTGAGCTACGCGACCAATCGGCGACATTTGCGGTCGCCGTGCCGTTGCGCGGAGTCGACACCACCGTCCAGCGAATGTTGGACTTCGCCATCCTGATCGGCTTGGCGCTCATCGCGAGCTGCGCCCTCCTGGGATGGTACGGGGTGCGTCGCGCGTTCCGGCCGCTCACCCAGATCGAGGACACCGCCGCGGCCATCGCGGCGGGCGACCTGACCCGACGGATCCCCGAGCCGGCGGCCCAGGATGAGGTCGCCAGCCTGTCCCGTTCGCTGAACGCCATGCTGGCCCAGATCGAGCAGTCCTTCGCAGTCCGCGAGGCCTCCGAGGAACGGATGCGTCAGTTCGTCGCCGATGCCTCGCACGAGCTGCGCACCCCCCTTGCCGCAGTGAGAGGGTATGCCGAGCTGTACCGCCAGGGGGCGGTCACTGAGCCCGAGGACGTGACCGGCACCATGCGACGCATCGAGGACGAGTCGATCCGAATGGGGGGGCTGGTCAACGACTTGCTGCTTCTGACCCGGCTGGACCGGCAGCGCCCCCTGGAGCGAGGGCCGGTCGACCTCACCGTACTGGCCGCCGATGCAGTCCAGGACGCCCGAGCTCTGGACCCGACCCGCCAGGTGCGCCTGATCGGCCTTTCCGGAGACCTCGAGCCAACCAACATCGAGGGTGACGAAGCCAAGCTGCGCCAGGTTGTCACCAATCTCGTTGGTAATGCGGTGAATCACACCCTCGCAGGCACCGACATCGAGATCGCGGTGGGCAGCGAGGCTCCCGGTCGCGCCAGGCTTGAGGTGCGCGACCACGGCGACGGCGTCGACCCCGTCAAGGCACGCAAGGTCTTCGAACGGTTCTACCGCGCAGACCCCTCCCGTGGCCGCGGCCACGGGGGCGGCAACGGACTGGGCCTGGCGATCGTGGCCGCCATCGTGAGCGCGCACGATGGCCAGGTCGGGGTGGCAGCCACCCCCGGTGGTGGGGCCACCTTTGTGGTGGATCTGCCCACAGCAAACTCCCAGTCAGCGCCCAGCGTTGTTTGACGTTCGTGGGATTGACTAGACCCTATCGACCCAAGGAGATTCCCATGACGCAGCAGCCGCCGCCGCAACCACCGCAGCCTGCCGAGGGCACGCCGCCTCCGCTGCAGCCAGCCCAGTCATCCCAGTCACCGCTGCCACCCGAGGATGCTTCGCAGCACACCGCGCCGCTCTGGTACGAGCAGACACAGACACAGCCGCAGTACCCGGCATACCCACCGGTTGCCCCACCGACTCCGACTGAGTCGCGCCCCGCAGCGTTCGCGCAGCCCGGAGCAAAACCCGCTCAGTCGGCCAAACCCCGCAGGCTGGCCGAGGCCGGCGCCATCGCTCTGGTCGCCGCGGTCCTGGCCAGCGCCGGCACCTATGCCGTGACGCGCAACGACGTCACGACGACTCCAGCGGCCCAGACCTCTGCCAGCGCGACCACCTCCTCGTCGCCAGTGCTGCAGGCCAACGCTTCGGCCCCCAACTGGTCGGTCACCGCCGCGGCTGTGTCCCCCAGCGTCGTGGCCATCTCGGTGACCAGCAGCCAAGGCAGCGGACAGGGTTCGGGTGTCATCTTCGACACGAAGGGCCACATCCTCACCAACAACCACGTCGTGGCTGTCGGCGGGGCAGGCTCACAGATCTCGGTGACCCTGAACGACAAACGGACCTACGACGCGACCGTCGTCGGCACCGACCCGTCCACGGACCTGGCGGTCATCAAGCTGACCAACGCGCCCACGGACCTCAAGGCGATTGCTCTGGGGGACGCCAACGCCATCAAGGTCGGCGACCAGGTCATGGCCGTCGGCAACCCGCTGGGTCTGGCCGGCACAGTGACCACGGGCATCGTGAGCGCGCTCAACCGGCCGGTCACCACCTCGGACGCGCAGACCGACCCCACCCAGCAGACCACCAGTGACCCGGTCGTGACCAACGCGATCCAGACCAGCGCTGCGATCAACCCGGGCAACAGCGGCGGCGCCCTGGTCAACGCCAGCGGCCAGCTGATCGGGATCAACTCGGCCATCGCCTCGCTCGGGTCCTCCAGCGGTTCGTCCTCCCAGAGCGGCAACATCGGGATCGGTTTCGCAATCCCGGTCAACGAGGCCAGGTCGATCGCCAGCCAGCTGATCACCTCTGGCAAGGCCACCCACCCCTACCTCGGGGTCGCGTCCAAGGACGGCGTCGTGGCCGACGGGTCAGCCAAGCGTGCCGCAGCCGTGCTCACCAATGTGGTGAGCGGGACTCCGGCCGACAAGGCCGGGCTGCAGGCGGGCGACGCCATCGTCGGCGTGGACGGCAACTCCATCGACGGTTCCCTGTCGCTGGTGGCCCAGGTGCGCGAACGCACGGTGGGCGACAAGGTGACCATCACGGTCTTGCGTGATGGTCAGCGCCGGGACCTCGAGGTCACCCTCATCGCCAAGCCGGCGACGACCCCGTAGCGCCGCAGTCCCCTGACAGACCGCGTTACCGGCACACGCCTTCCGCGGGCTATGCTGCACGGCTTACCCCTTGGACCTGCCCTCGGAAGGCGTTGTGTCGCCATGTCCGCTACACAGGAGCTGAAGCGCGAACGTGACTACCTCACTGGTGCCCGCGCCGAGCTCGCCCGGATGCGTGAACAGACGCTGTCGTTGAAGGCTGAGGGTGGGGACCGGGTCTCCAGCGAGAACTTGGCAACAGCGTTGTACCGCCGCGCGCAGTCGCTGGTCGACGACCCGAGCGCCAACCTGTTCTTCGGCCGGATCGACCAGCAGCGCAGCGACGCACCGACACCCGAGCGCTGGTACATCGGGCGACGCCACGTGGCCGACTCCTGCGGCGACCCCGTCGTCATCGACTGGCGCGCGGAGGTCTCCACTGCCTTCTACCGTGCCTCAACGGCCGAGCCCATGGGCGTGAGCCTGCGTCGCAGGTTTGGAATCGACCGGGGTCAGCTGACGGCCTATGAGGACGAACGGCTCGATGGCGGCGGCGGCGAGGCGGCGCCGGTCGGGTCCACCTTCCGGAGCCAGATTCTGGTTGGGGAGATCGAACGGCCGCGGGTGGGACCCATGCGCGACATCGTGGCCACGATCCAGCCCGAGCAGGACGCCATCGTGCGCTGCGACGTCGCCACGACGGTCTGCGTCCAGGGTGCGCCGGGTACCGGCAAGACCGCGGTCGGACTGCACAGGGCGGCGTGGCTGCTCTATGGCTTTCGCGAGCGCCTGGCCCGCAGCGGCGTCCTGGTGGTCGGCCCGAACCGCGCGTTCCTGGATCACATCGGCGCGGTGCTGCCCACTCTCGGCGAGGTCGAGGTCCGTCACTGCACGATCGACGAGCTGCTCGCGTCAGTGCCTGTCCGCGGCCGGGACAGCGTCGCCACCGCCATCCTCAAGGGAGACCCACGCCTGGCCGAGATCCTGCACGCCGCCGTGTGGTCGTATGTGCTGACACCCACCGAGGCGCTCGTGCTGCCACGCGGCGCCCACAAGTGGCGGGTGCCGGCATCCGAGGTGGCCGAGATCGTGCAGGAGCTGCGGACCCGGGGAGTCAGATACGACGCAGCCCGGCGGATGTTGCCCCACCGGCTCGCCCACGCGATCCTGCTACAGATGGAACAAGCCGGCGATTCCCCGGACGACCGCGTGCAGGACGCCGTGGCCCGCTCCGCGGCGGTCAAGAAGTATGCCGGACGGGTGTGGCCCGCACTCGACCCAAAGGCCGTGCTCTTCAGCCTGCTCTCTGACGCCACGACTCTGCAAAGGCACGGCGCCGATCTGCTCACGAACGCCGAACGCTCAATGCTGTTGTGGGCCAACCCTGCGGCTGGCCGCGGATCAGCCCGCTGGTCGGTCGCCGACGCTGTCCTGGTCGATGAGATCAGCGACCACCTCCAGCGGACCCCCAGCCTCGGCCATGTCGTCCTGGACGAGGCCCAGGACCTTTCACCCATGCAGCTGCGCGCTGTCGGCCGGCGCTGCTCGACCGGCTCGGCGACGGTGCTGGGGGATCTGGCGCAGGGCACGACACCCTGGGCCACCGACTCGTGGAAGGCATCACTGGGGCACCTCGGCAAACCGGACGCCGTCATCGAGATCCTCGAACGCGGGTTCAGGGTGCCGGCGAGCGTCATCGAGTATGCGGCCCGGCTGCTCCCCTCGATGGCCCCGGACCTGGGCCTACCGGTGTCGGTGCGAGACAACCCCGGACGCCTGGAGATAGTGCCGGTCGAGGGCGCCGGGCTGTATGACCGGGTCGCCGGATCGGTTGCCGAGACCCTTCTGGAGCCCGGGTCGATCGGGGTGATCGTCGCCGACGCTGCCGTGGGAGATATCTCGAAAGCGTTGTCCCGCAATGGAGTCGGCCACGGGGTGCTTGGCGCCAACCATGGCGATGTGGACCATCAGGTTGATGTCGTCCCGGCTACGGTCGCCAAGGGGCTGGAGTTCGACCGGGTCATCGTCGTCGAGCCCTCAGCCATCGCCGCGGCCGAACCCGACCGGCGCACAGGGCTGCGCAGACTCTACGTGGTGCTGACCCGAGCAGTCTCCGAGCTCACCGTGTTCCATTCCGACGAGCTACCTGTCGAGCTGGCGACCCAAGGACTGACAGACTGACGCCATGCCCGCACTGATCACCTGGTGGACCATGGATGTGCACGGCATCGCGCCGCACGCCCCCGGCGATGACGTCGTCGAACACGTGGGCGCCGATCTGCTGGCGCGCTGGAGCGAACCCACCCGCCGCTATCACACGACCAGGCACCTGGTGGAGATGTTCGGGGCGCTGGAGGAGATGGAGGAAGCCCACGAAATCGACGACCGTCAGTGCTCGGTCGCCCGTCTTGCCGCGTGGTTTCACGACGCGGTCTATGACCCTGCGTCACGTCCGGGATCCAACGAGGCCGACAGCGCCGAGCTCGCCCGGGACACGCTGCAACAGTTGAGGTTCGGGGTCGGCGACATCGAGGCCATCGACCGGCTGATCCGGCTCACCGCCAGACACGACGCCGATGCGGCAGAGCCCCTTGACGCGGCCTTTCACGACGCCGACCTGTGGATCCTGTCCGCGGCGCAGGAGCGCTTCGACGGCTATTGCGACCAGGTTCGCCAGGAGTACGCACACGTCCCGGACACGGCCTACCGCACCGGCCGTGCAGCCATCCTCGGGCCGTTGCTGCACCGTGACAGGATCTATCGGACCTCACACGCCCTGCATGGCTGGGAGACGCCAGCCCGGATCAACCTGGGTCGGGAGCTGACCCGTCTGCGCGTCGACGCCTGACGCCGTCGCGTCAGAGGCCGCGACCCCGGGAAATGCTGGTCCGACATGTGCTGGTCGTGCCCGAGCAGCTCATTGGCTCGAGTGTCACCGAATCACAGGGGTGCCCGCTGACACCACCACCCCTGTGCTTGAGGTCAATCCTCCAGCCTTCACGCACATCAGGAAGAGAACGAGGCCAACGGCTCCTCAGACGTACAGAGCCACAAGCTTGGGTCGGGCAGGTGCAGGCACCGCCACCTCCCAGAGAGCGAGTACGACCACGGCCGGGTGTCAGCCCGGACCGAAACCGTGGACGTGGGCGAACAGCGGCCACCAGAACTCGCTGCCGCAACGCCGCTCGGCCTCTGTCCGGCTCACCCACTCGGCCGCGTCGACATCCACGCCGTGCGGCGCAACCGGTGGCGCCGCAACCTCCAGCACCGTGGCAAAGCAGGCGACATAGTTGCGCCGGTTCGGCCATCGACCCGTCGCCTCCCCGTCAAAGGTCACCCGCTCATAACCGCACGGCCGCAGCGCCGCAGGGTCGACGCGCAGACCGGTCTCCTCCCATGTCTCTCTGGTCGCACACTCCAGCACCGTCTCGACGGGAACCCGCCCACCCGCCGGAGAACCCCAGGCATCGCGGGCAACGGTGCGCACCAGTAACAGTGCACCGTCGGCGTCGGTGACGAAGACCACTGCGGCCGCGGTGAGCTCGTCGGGGGTCGCCAGGGGTGAGGCAACGAGATGAAGGCTGTGGTCGGCTTCGAGCCGGGGCAAGACATTGCGGTATGCCGCCAGCGGTCGCTCCCCCTTTCGTTTCTGGAACCGCAGCCCGCTGTCACGCAGAAAGCGAGCGAGCTCCTTGCCTTCCGCGGGCTGCGCGCCGGCTGCGACCAGTGCGGCGTACGACTCCTCGGGAACATCGAAGTGATCGCCGTCAAACCCCCGCGCAGGCATACCGGCCCGCAGAGCAAAGGCGTGCAGCTCGTCATAGGAGGTGTCACTGATCACATGCGACCACAAACGGCCGTGCGCAGGCCAGCTTGGTGGGTCGATCCAGATCGCCATCGCCTGCTCCTCATCTCAGGTGCCGACCCTAATCGACCCACCGCCGTCATTCGGTCATGATGGCCCGCAACACGTCGAGCCTGGCCGCGCGGCGCGCCGGCCAGACTGCGGCGAGGACTCCGACCAGCGCCGCCAGTGCCACGAAGATGAACAGCTGAACAAACGGTACCGACAACACCCCGATCCCCGAGTCCGCTTGCGAACGCTGCAGGGCGACGCCGAACACCAGACCCAGGCCCACCCCAAGGACAGCGCCCAGGATCGAGATGATGATCGACTCCAGCCGCACCATGGTCCGCAACTGTCGCCGGCTCAGACCCACGGCCCTCAGCAGGCCGACCTCGCGGGTACGTTCGATCACGGACAGGGCCAGCGTGTTGACTATCCCCAGGACCGCGATCACCACGGCCAGACCGAGCAATGCGTAGATCAGGCTGAGCATCTGGTCGATGGGCGCCCGTTGTTCGGCAGCGAACTCGGACTGGTCCTTGAGGGTGATCGTAGGCAGATCGGCGATCACTGAGTCGATCCCGGCATGGACTGTTGCGGGGTTCGCGCCAGGTGCGCGCACGACGTAGGCCAGGTTGTCGGCTGGAACCACACCGGCGGCGCTGACGGCTGCCATCGAGGTGAGGTATTCCGACCCGATGGTCGGGAGCCCTTCGAAGATGCCGACGACCGGGTAGCTGGCTTCCTTGCCCGCGATCGACATGGTGACCTTGTCGCCGACGGCAAGCCCCAGCGCCTTGGCCCGTTTGGACTCGACGAGCAGGGTCTGCCCCACAAGAGCGCCAACCGTCCCCCTGTCCATCTTGACCTTCATGGCCTCACCGAAGGGGATCGGCTCGATGCCGCCCACCTGGGTCGCGTCACCCCTCACTGTGGCCGCGACGTAACGGAACCGGGCCACAGCGCCGACCCCGGGCACCTTCGCGACCCGATCCGCAATAGCGGGCGAGAAGGGAACGCCGACGGCGTTGGAGACCACATAGTCAGCTGAGAAGCTCTCGGCGATCGTCTTGTCGACGCTTGCCTTGGTTGACTGCCCGAAGACTGCCATCATCGACACGAGCGTGAGCCCGACCATCAGGGCCGAGGCAGTGGCAGCGGTGCGGCGCGGGTTGCGCATGGCGTTCTGCTCCGCCAGACGGCCGACGGTGCCGAACATGCGTCGATAGGCCACACCGACGAGCGCAACGACGGGCCGGCCAAGCAGCGGGCTGGCGATCGCGACGCCCACCACGACGAAGGGCATCCCGGCCCCGATGTAGACGAGGGCGTTGGGGATGCTCGTGAACAGCCCCACCCCCAACGCCGCTGCACCAAGGGCGGTCATCACCATGCCGATGGCGGCCCGGCGCCCGATGGAGGACTCCGGCATCGCCACGTCATCTCGCAGGGCCTCCATCGGTGCGATCCGGCTTGCCCGACGTCCGGGTAGGTATGCCGCGAAGGCCGTCACGAGGATGCCGACCAGGTAGGCGACCAGCGCTGTGCGCGGCTCAAAGACCAGCGGTGATCCGGACAGGTCGAGGCCGATCGCCGCGAAGAGCGCCTTGATACCCAGCGCCAGGGCGAAGCCGAGCGCCAGACCGACCGTGGACCCGATGAACCCGATGCTTCGAAGAGCACCGAACGGCTGACCTGTCGCCGACTCGCGCCGAGAGCCCGGAACAGGGCAAGCTCCCGGCTTCGCTGAGCGACCAGGATCGAGAAGGTGTTGATGATCAGGAAGATGCCGACCACGAGCGAGACACCCGCGAAGACGAGCAGGAACGTACTGATGAACGACAGCGCCTTGTTAATCGCGCTGGCGGCCTCATCGGAGGCTTTGTCACCGGTGACAGCCTCAACCCCGGCCGGCAGAAGGGCCGTGACGCGGTCGCGCAGCTCGGCCTGGCTGACACCGTCCTTAGCTGTCACCCAGATGGTGCTGTAGACGTCCTTACCGCCCTCAAAGAGCTGCTGGGCGGTCTTGAGGTCGAAGGTGGTCAGGCTGGCGCCGGCCAGGCCTCCGCCGCCGAACTTGCCAACACCCACCATGGTCGCCTTGAGGGAAGGTTGCGTACCGGAGGTCACCATGCGCACGGTGTCTCCGATCTTGTACCCGGCTTTGTCGGCCGTCAGAGGGTCGAGGGTGATCTCCCCGGCCTTGGCCGGTGCCCTGCCCGAAGTGATCGACAAGCCCTGGACGCCGTGTCCGGCCGGTGCGTCAGTGAAGTTCACCGCAATGCCGGGCGCCCCCTGAGCGCCGATCACCTTGCCGTTCTTGCCAATCACGAAGACGCCGACAGCGCTGAGGTTTCCGTCGACCCGTGCGGCACCGTCGACTGTGGCCAGCTCCCTGACCAGCGACGCAGGCAGGGTCTTGGCGCTCTGTGTGTTCTCGTCATTGACGGCATCGATCGGGCGCACGACCACGTCGCCGGTGCTGCCCGCCATGATCTTCGTGAAGGCCTGACCCAACGTGTCTGTGAAGATCAGCGAACCGGCGACGAACGCGACGCCCAGGACGATGGCGAAGCCACTCATCAGCAGCCTCAGCTTGCGTGCGAGCAGGCTCTTCCAGCTGGCATGCAACATGGCTCAGGACCCCTGCTGGACAATGCGACGATCAAGGCGCTTCATCTGCTCCAGCACGAGGTCCGAGGTCGGCTGGCGCAGCTCGTCCACGATCCGCCCGTCCGCGAGGAACACGACCCGATCTGTGTGGCTCGCGGCGACCGGATCGTGGGTCACCATCACGATGGTCTGACCGAACTCGTCGACGGATCGGCGCAAGAACTCCAGCACGTCCAGGCCGGACACTGAGTCGAGATTGCCGGTCGGCTCATCAGCAAAGATGACCTGGGCCGACTCAGCAGAGCCCGTGCACAGGCGACACGCTGCTGTTGACCCCCAGAGAGCTCCGTGGGGCGGTGGTCGAGGCGGTCACCCAGCCCGACCGTCTGGATGACCACGTCATACCACTGCGGTTCCGGCTTGCGACCGGCGATCGCCAGCGGCAGCAGAATGTTCTCCCGCGCACTCAGGGTCGGCACCAGGTTGAGCGACTGGAAGATGAAACCGATCCGGTCGCGCCGCAACTGAGTCAACGCCTTGTCCTTCAGACCGCTCAGCTCGACGTCGCCCAGGAACACCTGGCCGGCTGTGGCGGAGTCCAGAGCGGCTCAACAGTGCAGAAGCGTGGACTTGCCCGACCCGGACGGCCCCATGATGGCGGTGAACTCGCCGGCAGCGAGGTCGAGGCTGACGTCGTCCAGAGCCACCACCTTGGTCTCACCCTGACCGTAGACCTTCGAGAGCCCGACGGTCCGGACCGCCGGCACCCCACCGGCCGTCCCGGTCGAGATCGTCGTGGCCGACGTGCTCATGTCTCTCCCCTGACAGTTGGCGATCGGCCGCAGAGTGCGTCTCTGAGCCGTTTCCAGCCTAGGGCGGCGGCCACCGCCAGCACAGTCTGTTCGCAACCCTGAAAGAACCCTGAGCCGCCCTTGACCCACCCATGCGCCCTGCTCATCCCTGCCATGCAGTCACCCCTGCCCTGCGGATGGGGCAGCGCAAAGGGCGGCTCCCCCCGCCTTCTGGGGGAAACCGCCCTCTGCTCGTGACTTACCTGCGTGGGCTCAGAAGCCCATGCCACCCATCTCGTCGCCACCCGGAGCCGCCGGAGCGGCCTTTTCGGGCTTGTCGGCGATGACGACCTCGGTGGTCAGAAACAGCGCGGCGATGGACGCGGCGTTCTGCAGCGCCGAGCGCGTGACCTTGGCCGGGTCGATGATGCCCTCGGCGATCAGGTCGACGTACTCGCCGTTGGCCGCGTTCAGGCCCCAGCCGGATGGCAGGTTGCGGACCTTCTCGGCCACGACCCCACCTTCCATACCGCTGTTGATGGCGATCTGCTTGAGCGGAGCCTCGGCCGCGACACGAACGATGTTCGCACCCGTGGCCTCGTCGCCCTCAAGGTCGAGCTTGATGAACGCAGCGTCTGTCGCCTGCACGAGAGCCACGCCACCACCGGCGACGATGCCCTCTTCGACAGCAGCCTTGGCATTGCGGACTGCATCCTCGATACGGTGCTTGCGCTCCTTTAGCTCGACCTCAGTGGCCGCACCCGCCTTGATGACAGCAACGCCACCGGCAAGCTTGGCGAGGCGCTCCTGGAGCTTCTCGCGGTCGTAGTCCGAGTCGGACTTGTCGATCTCGGCGCGGATCTGGTTGACGCGGCCAGAGATCTGGTCCACTTCGCCAGCACCCTCGACGATCGTCGTGTCGTCCTTGGTAACAACGACCTTGCGCGCACGCCCGAGCTGCTCGAGCTCGGTGGTGTCGAGCTTGAGGCCGATCTCCTCGGAGATGACCTGTCCACCGGTGAGGATGGCGATGTCACCGAGCATGGCCTTACGACGGTCACCGAAGCCTGGCGCCTTGACGGCGACGACGCTCAGGGTGCGACGGATGTGGTTCAGCACCAGGGTCGCCAGGGCCTCGCCCTCAACGTCCTCGGCGATGATCAGGACGGGCTTGCCGGCCTGGCGCACCTTGTCCAGCAACGGGATGAGGTCCTTGATGCTGCCGATCTTGGAGTTGACGACCAGGACGTACGGGTCCTCCAGGACCGTCTCCATGCGCTCTGCGTCGGTGACGAAGTACGCGGAGATGTAGCCCTTGTCGAAGCGCATGCCCTCGGTGAGCTCGAGCTCGAGACCGAAGGTCTGGCTCTCCTCGACCGTGATGACGCCTTCCTTGCCGACCTTGTCCATAGCCTCGGCGATCATCTCGCCGATCTGACGGTCAGCGGCCGAGATCGAGGCGGTCGCAGCAATCTGCTCCTTGGTCTCGACCTCCTTGGCCATGGTCAGCAGCTCGTCCGAGACAGCCGCGACGGCCTGCTCGATGCCACGCTTGAGTGCCATCGGGTTTGCGCCGGCAGCAACGTTGCGCAGACCTTCGCGCACCATCGCCTGGGCCAGAACCGTCGCCGTCGTGGTGCCGTCACCGGCCACGTCGTCAGTCTTCTTGGCAACTTCCTTGACCAGCTCTGCGCCGATCTTCTCGTACGGGTCCTCGAGCTCGATCTCCTTGGCGATGCTCACCCCATCGTTGGTGATGGTGGGCGCACCCCACTTCTTCTCAAGGACGACGTTGCGGCCCTTCGGACCGAGGGTCACCTTGACGGCATCGGCGAGGATGTTCATTCCCCGCTCGAGACCGCGGCGAGCCTCTTCATCGAAAGCGATGATTTTGGCCATTCGGGTGGTTCCTCCCACGCGAAACGGATGGGTAACCGGCTGGCGCCCGCGACGGACGGACCGGATGCCGCGTACGCCGTTCGTACGCGTTCTCCGACCCTCACCAAACAGTCAGAATTATCACTCTCATGGTGAGAGTGCTAACCCAATGATTAGCCCTCGACCCCTTCGAGTGCAAATGCCGGACGGTATGCCGGATGCTCGCCTGAGGATGAAGGGCTCAGCTGCGCAATCCACGTCCAACTCCGCGCCGGGGAATGCGCAGGCCGAATGCTCAGGCCGAATGCTCAGGCCTGGGCGCCCAGACGTCGGGCCGAACGCGCGCGCTGACGAGTGGCACGAAGGCGGTTCAGGCGCTTGATCAGCATCGGGTCGGCCTCCAGCGCAGCGGGGTTGTCGATCAGGGCATTGAGCACCTGGTAGTACCGCGTGGCGCTCATGTCGAAGAGCTCGCGGATGGCCTGTTCCTTGGCGCCGGCATACTTCCACCACTGGCGCTCAAAAGCGATGATCTCGCGGTCGCGGTCGCTCAGCTCGCCAGGCGGCGTGAGCTCGATCTGTGTCGCGGCATCCATATGGCCCTCCGGGTGGCTTGCGTGCAGGTCAATCGTACCGGCCAAATGACACCCATGTCATTCACCCGCGTGTCGGCTCGACACCGGTCGCCCGTCACGCGGGCCCCGTCGGTGCGCAAGCTCAGGCCATGGTGTCCAGGATCGCGGCGATGTCTTCCTCCGACGTAGTGGGATTGACGATGGCGAACCGGGCCACCGTCTCACCATCGTGGGAGCTCGGCACGACGAAGGCGAACCCCTCGCGCATCATCTCAGCACTCCAGGCGTGATAGTCCTCGGGCTCCCAACCGTGCCGGCGGAAGACGACCACGGACAGGTCGGCTTCACGCAGTGCCTCCAGATAGGGGCGTCGGGCAATCTCGGCCTCCGCGAACCGCGTCACCTCCAGCGTTCGCTCGATCGCCGCCGTGTAGGCCTTGGTCCCGTGAGTGGCCAGCGAGAACCACAGCGGCAGCCCGCGAGCCCGACGGGTCAGCCCGATCGAGTACTCGGACGGGTTCCACTCCGCATCGGTCAGCACGTCGAGGTACGACGCTTTCTGAGTGTGGGCCCCACGTCCCAGAGCAGGCTCGCGATACAGCAGCGCGCAGCAGTCATACGGCGCGAAGAGCCACTTGTGCGGGTCGACGATGAACGAGTCCGCCTGCTCGATCCCGGTGAACAGGTGACGAACCGATGGCGCGGCCAGTCCCGCCCCGCCATAGGCGCCGTCGACATGCAACCAGATGCCGTACTCAGCACAGACCTGCGCCATGGAGTCGATATCGTCCACGATGCCGAAGTTCGTGGTACCCGCCGTGGCTACGACGGCAAAGAAGGTGCCGGGCCCCTCGGCCTCCAGCACGGCCCGCAGGTTGTCACCGCTGAGCCGCTGGTGCTCATCGCCGGGAACGCCGACGAACTGCGCGTCCATGACCTCACAGGCGGAGCTGATCGAGGAGTGCGACCCTGCATGGGCAGCCACCTTGGTGGGCCTTGGCGAGGTGGACCCTGACCCGGCAGGCCGCGCCCGCGCCGCCCAGCGGGCGGTGACCAGTGCCGAGAGGTTGCCGATGGTGCCCCCAGGAACGAAGACGCCTCCGGCTTCGGCCGGCAGCCCGGCAAGGTCGGCGATCCAGCGCAGCGCGACGTTCTCGGCATAGACGGCGCCTGAGCCCTCGAGCCAGGATCCGGCGTAGATGCCCGAGGCGCCAACAATCAGCTCGAACATCACGGCGGCCTCAGTGGGCGCGCACGGGATGAAGGACAGGTAACGCGGGTGGTCGCTGGACAGACAGGCCAGCGCGAGGTCATCGCCAAACAGCTTCAGGGCAGCCAAACCGCCCATGCCCTCGGCCGTGATGCTGTTGCCCGCGACCGCTTCGAGCTCCTCGAGCGTTTTGGGACCGTCCAGCGGCACCGGATGAAGCCGCATGCGATTCTCCGCATACCGCAGGATCGCCTCGCCCAGGGCCTCGGTGTCTGCGTTGAATCCGTGCACGGGCGGAGTCTACGGGCCGCGTTCGGTAGGTTGACTGAGTGCCCACCCCCCGCACAATCACCGACCTGGTCCATCCTTCATGGGCCTCAGCGCTTACTCCTGTCACCACGCAGGTAGCGGCCTTGGGAGCCTTCCTGCGTGCGGAACGGGAGTCCGGCCGCGGATACCTGCCTGCGGGTGAGCAGGTCCTGCGTGCGTTCGCCCAGCCCATGGACGACGTGCGAGTCCTGATCGTCGGCCAGGACCCCTATCCGAGCCCGGGCCATGCGGTCGGGCTGGCCTTCTCGGTCCCCGCGAACCTGCACCCCCTCCCGCGCAGCCTTCAGAACATCTATCGCGAGCTGGAAACAGATATCGGCGTGCCCCCACCTAGCAACGGAGACCTTTCCCGGTGGACCGACCGCGGCGTGATGTTGCTCAACAGGGTGCTGACTGTCAAGCCCGGAGCGAGTGGCAGTCATCGCGGCAAAGGCTGGGAAACCGTTACGGGACAAGCGATTTCAGCCCTGTCCACCAGGGGAGGACCTCTGGTGGCGATCCTGTGGGGGAACGATGCGCAGTCCGCGGAGCCCCTTCTGGGGGACGTGCCGTGTATCAAGAGCCCGCATCCGTCGCCGCTGTCCGCGGGCACCGGGTTCTTCGGATCCCGACCGTTCAGCCGTGCCAACGACCTGCTGGGCCAACAAGGCGCCGAGCCCATCAACTGGAGCCTCCCGTGAATGACGACATCACTGCCCATTCGACACCCTCCCGAGACCGCGAACCGGTGGCATTCACGCGCTACGTCGCGATCGGGGACTCCTTCTCCGAAGGCATGGCCGACGTCGATCCTGGACGCATCAACGCCTACGTCGGATGGGCAGACCGCCTCGCCGTGCACCTGGCGCGGATGACAGGCGAGAACAAACCCGCCTTCGGCTACGCCAACCTTGCCGTGCGCGGCCGGCTCCTGGCAGACATCGCCGGCAGGCAGGTCGATGACGCCCTCGCCCTGGCCCCGGACCTGGTCAGCATCGTTGGCGGCGGCAACGACATCCTGCGACCCAAGGCCGACGTCGATGCCCTGGCAGCCCGACTGGAGGACTCGGTTGCCAAGCTGAGAGCCAGCGGGGCCGGCGTCCTGCTCGCCACCCCCACAGACCCACGTGACGCGCCATTGATCAGGGCAAGTCGGGGACGGTCCGCGACCTATACCGCACACATCTGGTCAATCGCGCGTCGCCACGACGCGTACGTCATCGACTTGTGGGGCATGCGCGCGCTGCGCGACTGGCGAATGTGGGCGCCCGACCGCATCCATCTGACCTCAGAGGGTCATCGGCGGGTAGCGCTGAACGCGTTCACCGCACTGGGGTTCACGCCGCCGGAGACCAGTTGGGCTGATCCTCTGCCCGCCGGTGCTCCGATCTCGCGAGCCGACGCGGCTCGAGCCAATGCACAGTGGGCACGCGAGTATGTCGCCCCATGGGTGCAACGCCGGCTGCGCGGCCAGTCATCCGGGGATGCCATCTCCGCCAAGCGCCCCACGATCACGCCCATGCAGGGCTGACAACCGTTCGTCGAGGTGCCGCTGCCGGTCCAGGGGGCCTGACCCAACTCGCCGTATGTCGCGTTCTGCACCTCAAGGGTCAACTCAACCGAGATGCCGCGGCCGGCTGGCGTTGTCCGTATATCAGCTGAACCAGCCATGGCAGACGCCCTCACTCTCGCCGGTTGCGGGTCTGGGGGTCGGCCCGGAGCTGCGGACAACAGTGAAGGCCACCGAGGCACATGTCTATCCCGCGTCACGGCGACTGACGTCGGTGGCCATCTCCTCTTTGAGCGCCGCGGCAAACCCGTCGACATCTGCCTCAGTGGTGTCGAACGACGTCATCCAGCGGACCTCGCCACTGGATTCATCCCAGACATAGAACGGGTAGCGCCCCTGCAGCCGCTCGGTCGCGGCCGGCGGCATGATCGCGAACACGGAGTTGGCCTCGACCGGTCGCTGCACCTCTACCCCGTCCACGTCGCGGACCGCCGTCGCGAGCCGAAGGGCCATGCAATTGGCGTGGCGGGCGTTGCGCAGCCAGAGGTCGCCGGACAGCAGAGCATCGAACTGCACCGACACAAAACGCATCTTGGACGCCAGCTGCATCGAGAGCTTGCGCAGGAACGCCATCCCGCGTACCGCATCCGGATTAAGCACCACGACGCACTCCCCGAGCATCATTCCGTTCTTGGTGCCACCGAACGAGACGACGTCGACGCCGACGTCAGTGGTGAACGCGCGCAGCGGAACGTCTAGGGCCGCCGCCGCATTGGCGATCCGGGCACCGTCTAGATGCACCGCCAGGTCGTGCCCGTGGGCGTGCTCGACGATCGCAGCGATCTCGTCGACCGAGTACCGCGTACCGAGCTCGGTGCTCTGGGTGATCGAGACGACCTTGGGCTGCGCCCGGTGCTCATCGCCCCAACCTCGCGCCTGCAGCTCGACCAGCTCGGGAGTGAGCTTGCCCTGAGACGTCGGCACAGGGAGCAGCTTGAGCCCGCCGACACGCTCGGGCGCACCGCACTCGTCGACGTTGATGTGCGCGGACTCGGCGCAGATGACGGCATCCCAGCGCTCGGTCATCGACTGCAGCGAGATGACGTTGGCGCCGGTCCCGTTGAAGACCGGATATGCCATGGCGTCAGCACCAAAATGCTTCCGGAAGACCCCCTGCAGATGCTGGGTGTAGACGTCGGCACCGTAGGCAACCTGGTGTCCGCCGTTGGCCCGCACGATGGCCTGCAGGATCTCGGGGTGGATGCCCGCGTAGTTGTCGCTGGCGAAACCTCGAGCGTCGGGATCGTGCAGGGGTGGCGGGTAGGTCACTGGCGTTGTCCGTTCAGCTGGGTGGCAGGTCTGAGCCACAGGTCGTGAAGGGTGGCGGCCGACGCGGCCACCGGTGGGTGGCCCGCAAAGATACCGCCTGCTCTCCAAGCAGTATTCTTCCCGCCATGTCAGCAGAGCGCCTCATGGCCACCGAGGAATCCCAGGACCTCATCGATCTGACCCGGCAGATCTGTGCCGACCAGCTCGCGCCCATTGTGAGTGCCGCCGAGGAGGCCGCCCAGTTCCCGCGCGACACCTTCGCCCTGTTGGGCCGCTCGGGGCTGCTCTCCCTGCCGTATGCCGAGGAGCACGGCGGCGGCGGACAGCCCTATGAGGTCTACCTCCAGGTCGTCGAGGAGATCGCCTCGGCCTGGATGAGTGTGGCCGTGGGCGTCTCCGTGCACTCCCTGACCTGCTTTCCGGTGGCCGAGTACGGCAGTGACCGGCAACGGGCGGATCTGCTTCCGGCAATGCTCAGCGGCCAGAGTCTTGGCGCCTACTGCCTTTCCGAGACGCAGGCCGGCAGCGACGTCTCGGCCATCTCCACCAGGGCAACACCCACCCCGGACGGTTCGCAGTTCAGCGTGAGCGGCACCAAGGCCTGGATCTCGCACGCTGGACATGCTGACTTCTACACGGCGTTCGTGCGCACCGACGACCACCCGAGCAAGGGTCTGTCCTGCTTTGTCATCCCCGCCGGTACCGACGGCATCACCTTCGGCACACCCGAACGCAAGATGGGCCTGGCCTGTGACACCGTGCGTCAGGTTCACTTCGACCACGCTGTGGTCGACTCCGCGCGGATGATCGGTACGCCGGGCCTGGGCATGTCGATCGCGCTGCACGCACTCGACTCGGGTCGCCTGGGGATCGCCGCCGCGGCCACCGGTCTGGCTCAGGCGGCGCTGGATGTCGCCGCGGAGTACAGCAAGGAACGCAAGCAGTTCGGCCAGGCCATCAGCGAGTTCCAGGGGCTGTCGTTCCTGCTCGCTGACATGGAGGCAGCCGTCACGTCGGCTCGAGCGACCTACCTGCACGCGGCCCGGCTCAAGGACGCCGGCAGGCCCTTCACCAAGCAAGCCGCAGTGGCCAAGCTCATCTGTACCGACGCGGCCATGCGGGTGACCACCGATGCCGTCCAGGTGCTCGGTGGCGCGGGTTACACGCGTGACTTCCCCGCCGAGCGGTACATGCGCGAAGCCAAGGTCACCCAGATCTTTGAAGGCACCAACCAGATCCAACGGCTCGTCATCGCCCGTCAGCTTCTCCGTGGCTGACCAACCAACCGAGGAGAAACCCCTTGCAGATCAACGTTTCCACGGTGGCGCTCGTCACCGGCGGCGCCTCAGGGCTCGGCGAAGCGACTACTCGCCGCCTGCACGAAGACGGCGCCGCCGTCGTCATCCTCGACCTGCCCTCGGCACCGGGTGAGGCCCTGGCCGCCGAGCTGGGCGCCAAGGTTCGCTTCTGCGCCGCCGACGTGCGCGACGAAGCCCAGGTACAGGCCGCGATCGCGGCGGCCCAGGAGCTCGGCGACCTGCGGATCGTCGTCAACTGCGCCGGTGTGGGGACGCCCGGCCGCGTCGTCGGCAGGAACGGCCCCATGGACCTCGAGTCTTTCCGAAACGTCATCGACATCAACCTGATCGGGACCTTTAACGTGCTCCGTCTGGCTGCCGCGGCAATGATGGCCAACGAGCCGGTTGACGGTGACCGCGGGATCATCGTGATGACCGCATCCATCGCCGCCTACGACGGACAGATCGGGCAGGCCGCGTATGCGGCGTCCAAGGGTGGCATCGTGGCCCTCACCCTTTCTGCCGCCCGAGACCTCGCGGACAAGCTCATCCGGGTGGTGACCGTGGCACCGGGGACCTTCGCGACACCGATGCTGGCCGGGCTGGCGGACGAGGTGACCGCTGCCCTAGAGGCGCAGGTACCTCACCCCTCACGTCTGGGTAGCCCCCGCGAGTACGCCTCATTGGTTGCCCATATCGTCGACAACGGGATGCTCAACGGTGAGGTCATCCGGCTTGACGGTGCACTGCGGATGCCTCCCCGCTGACCGAGAATCGGGTGTCGGCCCGGGCCAGATCCGCCCGCTTGCTATGATCGGCGGGCGATTTTTCAAGACACGCTTGCCCCCGTTTTCTAGGATATTGGTGTGAGATTTGCGCGCTCAGGGGGCGACGGCAATGTATCAATCAGGCTTGGTAGACATCTTGGACCCCATCACCAATGAGGTCATCAGTCACTGTTGTGGACCGACCGTAGAGGGCAGTTGCCCTTTGGCAAACCGGGACGGGGTCGTGCTCTGCAACGGGTGCCGGATCGCCGGGCGGGTGCTGGACCTGAGTACAGGAATCTCTGGGTTCCGCCAGCATCCCGACACTGCCCCATGGCGTGGAAGCTGGACTCAGTGGGCTATTGAGTGCGCATCTGCGCGGCAGCGATTCCCGGCGCCGACACGAAGTCTTGCCAACGACGGCGACCCGGCGTAGAAAAGAAGATACCCACCCGGTAACGGGCGGCGGCGACGGACAGTAAACGAGATCCTGTAACCGGCGGGGGCGGCCCGTTGGACTCGCCAGTGGCGGGGCGAGGGGATCCTGCCGCACTGCCCGTTCAGTCTGGGAGCGTCACGCCCACGGCAGAGTGAGACCCCGCCAACTCATACTTGGCGGGGTCTCCTCATTATCGCGCCCCCGAGTTGTCGATCAGGTAACCGACACACGTACGGCACCCGTCACGCGGACCATGAGTAACAACTCGTCCCACACGTCCAAGGTCCGGCACGTCATTCCGGGCGGCCGCCCACCGGCTCGCGCCCGGTCCGGCCAGTATGCCGCGGGCGGATGGGGGTGTCGCTGTGCGGGGCCCTGCCATGGTGCAGCTGCATGGCGCTGGTGATGAGGGCAAAGTGGCTGAATGCCTGCGGCGTGTTGCCCAGCTGCCGGTTTGTGCGGGGATCCCATTCCTCGCTCAGGAGTCCGACGTCGTTGCGCAGGCTCAGGAGCCGCTCGAACAAGATGACGGCCTCGTCCCGACGCCCGGCGCCGTCCAGAGCGTCCACGAGCCAGAACGAGCACGCGAGGAAGACACCCTCGCCCGCCGGAAGTCCGTCCTCGCTGCCCTGCGACCGGTAGCGCAGCACGAAACCGTCCTGCGTGAGGTCCCGCTGGATGGCCTCGATCGTGCCGATGACGCGACTGTCGTCGGGGGGCAGGAAGCCGACTCTCGGAATGAGCAGCAGGCTCGCGTCGAGGTCCGTGCTGTCATAGGACTGAACAAAGGTGTTCAGCTCGGTGTTGAACCCATGCGTCATCACCTCCGCGTGGATCGTTGCGGCCAGCGCGGCCCAGCGGTCGGCAGGGCCGGGGAGCCCGGAGCCACGTACTGCATTGACCATCCGGTCGGCCGCGACCCAGGCCATGACCTTCGAGTGGGTGAAGTGCCGCCGCGGCCCTCGCATTTCCCACAGCCCGTTGTCCGGCTGGTTCCAGGCCCCTTCAAGGTGCTCCATGAGGGCAGTCTGCAGGTCCCAGGAGTCGTCCGGTCCCGCCAGAAGGGCATTGCGGGTCAGGGAGAGACCGTCCAGAACCTCGCCCCAGACGTCGAGCTGGAGCTGGCCGGCGGCTGCGTTGCCGCTTCGCACCGGCGAGGAACTCTCGTAACCTGCCAGCCAGGTCAGCTCCGTTTCGGGCAACCGGCGTTTACCGGTGATCCCATACATGATCTGCAGCTCTGCCGGGTCCCCTGCGACGGCTCGCAGCAGCCATTCCCGCCAGGCCGCGGCCTCGCCGGTGTACCCGGCGGCAAGCAGGGACTGCAGGGTCAGCGTCGCGTCCCGGAGCCAGCAATACCGATAGTCCCAGTTCCGTAGGCCGCCGATCTGTTCGGGCAAGGAGGTCGTGGCGGCGGCGACGATGCCGCCGGTGGGCGCGTAGGTCAGGGCTTTCAAGGTGATCAGGGAGCGCTGGACCGCGTCCTTGTAGGGACCTGCGGCCTGGCTTCGTCCGGACCATTCGGTCCAGAACTCCTCGGTGCCCTGCAGTGCGCGTTCGGGGTTCACCGGCCTGGGACGGGGCAGGTGGCTGGGCGTCCACGTCAGCACGAAGGGCACCCGTTCCCCCGCGCGCACCGTGAAGTCGCTGACGGTCCGCAGGTTCTCGCCGCGCACAGGGGCGTGTGTGGCCAGGTAGGCAGCGTCCGGGCCAGCCACCGCCTGAATCCCCCGTTCGTCATGGCGGACCCACGGCACCACGTGGCCGTAGTCGAAGCGCAGAGCCAGCTCCCCCCGCATACGCACCGACCCGCGCAGCCCTTCAACGATCCGGACGATGTCGACAACCTCATCGCGCGGCGGCATGAAGTCCGTGACCCTTACGCGCCCCTCGGGTGTCTCCCACTCCGTTTCGAGGATCAGCGTCCCGGGCCGGTAACGGCGGCTGGTACAGACCCCTCCCGAGGCCGGGGCCAGCAGCCAACGCCCGGCGTCGGGTGAGTCGAGCAGGGCTGCGAAGCAGGCCGGGGAGTCAAAATGCGGCAGACACAGCCAGTCGATCGCACCGTTAGTGCCGATCAGGGCTGCGGTATGCAGGTCCCCGACGATCGCGTAATCCTCGATCCTGGCCATGGGTACCGTCCCTTCACCTCGAGGACAAGCGGGACTGGGCCGTGCTGACTCGAGCCGGAGGCGGGAATCGAACCCGCAATCTACCGCTTACAAGGCGGTTGCTTTGCCATTAAGCCACTCCGGCTTGCTCAGCAAAGGATAGAGGTGTGACGAGGGAGGTTGGGGGGCGACCCATGTCCTTGGAGGGCCGGCATGGTCAAGGCCGGCCCTCGACGGACCGCCTGTGAGCCCGGGCTCAGTGCAGGTTGAGGTACCTCTGCAGCCTCGCCACCGTGGCCGCGTTCAGGTATCGCGCATCATCGTGGCGAGCGCCGATCTTGACCTGGAGTGCATGGACGGTGCGCGGACCGATGACGCCGTCCGCGCTGGCGCCCACCTTGCGCTGCAGAGCCCGGACAGTCGTCGAACCCAAGACACCGTTCTGTGCGGTGCCGACCCAGCGCTGGATCGCGCGGTTCGTATGCGGACCCATCACTCCATCGACCGCCAGCTTTGCGTGACCAACGATGGCGACCCGCGTCCGGGAGCGCGACACCGTCAATGAGGACGCCCACGCGCCCCCGGCGCCGTTGCCTCGGGTCAGTCCGGCCCGTGGCCCGCAGACAGGCCAGGCGCCACGTCCCTGGCTGGCCAGGACCCGCCGGGCGATGGCGATCTGGACCGCTTTGCTCGCCCGATTGGCGCTCGTCGCGTAGCGCGTGCCACCGAACGCCGCCCAGGTCGAATGGGAGAACTGCAGGCCGCCGTAGTAGCCGTTGCCAGTGTTGATGGCCCAGTTGCCGCCGCTCTCGCAGGCCGCCACCCCGTCCCAGACCGAGCCGGCCGCCTGGGAGGCAGGGCTCAGGCTGACGCCGGTGATGAGGGCCGCCGAGGCGGCAATGGTGAATCCGATCATGCGGTTGCGCAGGGGACGGCGTTTAACGGCAGCCGAATGCCTGGGTGCGAAATACAAAGGAGAATCCTCTCCTGACGTGCGCCGGAGAGGTTAGCTGTCGGGTTCAGGCTGTCAGGTGCCTGGCCGGAGTACCGGCTTCACCCCAAGAGCCGATTGTTGCCGGCTCACAATTGGGTCCCCCACCCTCGTCCAGCCCAGGAATCTCCTGGTAGGTGTCCGCCGACGAGGTTTGGCGCTGCGAACACACGTGCGTGTGAATGGTGATATCCAGTTATCGTGATGGTCGGCACTGAAGAGCCCCGGCCGGTACATGACACCGTCGCAAAGCCTTCTTGCGGCGAGATGTTTTATGCTTCCACGACCGCTGATATTCCGCAGGGCTTTCCGGAAATAGTCACGTCCACCTCTGCGCAGCACTCGGCCACATGACAGGGTGGACGCCTCACCAGAAGTAGTGCGACACGGACTGGAAATGGCTCAGCGACCAGGGCCACCAGTCCGGCTGGCCGTTTCGCACCCAGGCCCATGCCCCAAAGCCAACCCCGATCAGGACGACCGTTGCCACAACAAGATCAGTGGCCCCTTTGCCAGGCGCCACGGCGCGGAGCAGGCTTCGGGAGCCACGTTGCAGGCGTGCACCGCCGGGCCCCCACCAGCACATGAGTAGCCCCAGAAAGCCACCGACCACCAGTGGCACGGACCGGTCTGGATGAGGGTCGCCACCGGCCACGGCCGCGGACACAAGCGCGATGGAGAACGTGGAGCCGACCGCGACGACCGCAGGAATCAACAGGGTGAGCACCATCGCCAGCCCAGAGAGGACGGCATGCCACGGGCTGGCCACGACCGCCAGCGGGATATCGCTGCGCCGCGGTCCGCGGTTGTGGCGTCGCGTCACCAGCCATGCGATCGACCGGTCAGCGAATCGGGCACACCAGGACCAGAGGATGACCAGCGCGATAGCGACCATGGGCCAGATCGTCGCGACACCGAGCACCCCCACCGTCAGGGCGAGCATCGTCCCGACCCGAGACGGTTCCACGGTTCGTGGGCCCGGCGCCCTATCCGGCGGCGAGTCCCGCTCCTGACCCCCGAGGTGCGCGGGGTCCACGGCTTGCCCGGAGGATGCGGCAGGGTATTGCAGGGTGGGTGAGGCGCCGACCATGGGGATGGGCAGCGTCGGGGGTGCCTCCGCAGCATAACGGTCCAGGGCCTGCACGACCTCTTGAGCCTGTGGGCGTTCGGCCGGGACCGGCGACAGTGCCGCCTGCAGGAGCGGAACCAGGCGCAGGTCCACGCCCGACAGATCCGCCTGACCACGCCGGACGCGGTCCAGGACCGCCTCCATGGGCCCGCGCCCGAACGGCGGCGCACCGGATGCCGCGAAGGCGAGGGTGGCCGCCCATCCCCACCAGTCAGTTGCCTCGGTGACCGGTGCGCCCTCGACGACCTCAGGCGACAGATACCCCGGCGTCCCCATCACCAACCCGGTCATCGTCATCCGGATGTCATCGGCAACATGGGCGATACCGAAGTCGATGACAACCGGATCGCCGTCAAGGAGAATGACGTTCGCAGGCTTGAGGTCCCGGTGAATGACGCCTGCCCGGTGGATTGCATTCAGCGCGTCCCAGAGCCCGCGACCCAGCCGCAGCAAGGCCTCGCCCCGCAGTGGTCCGTTCTCGGATACGACGCGGTCAAGAGCAGGGCCGGGGATGTACCTCGTCACGATGTAGGGCCGTGGGCCCTCGGTGTCGGCATCCAGGATGGCTGCCACCCGGGCGTGCTCCACCCTGGCCAGAGTCTCGACCTCACGCCTCAGCCGGCTGCGCGCCTCACTGTCGTGTGCGATGTGCTCGCGCAGGACCTTGATGGCCACCGCTCGCCCGTTCGGGTCCACCGCAAGGTACACCACACCCATGCCACCCTCCCCGAGCGGCTGGATCAGTCGATAACGGCCGATTCGCTGTCCAGGACCACGGGCGACTGAGCCTGTCTCATCGTCGCGTTCCAGACCCACAGTCATGCCCCCACGCTATGCCGTGAAAGGGGCTTTCGAGGCGGAAGCCAGCCCGGCCAAGAAACCTACTGCTGGATGTATCCAACCAGATGGTCACGTTCGGTCTGCAGCTCGTCGATACGCCCCTTGACGATGTCGCCAATGCTGACAATCGCCGTTAGGTGGCCGTCCACGACGACCGGGATATGGCGGAAACGGCGCTCTGTCATGACGAGGGCCAGATCCTCGATGCCGTCCTCAGGGGTACAAGTATGGACTTCACTGGTCATGATCATGGCAACGGTCTCGTCCAGCACACCAACGCCGTCGGTATGAAGGTGGCGCACGACATCACGCTCGCTGACGATGCCTGACACCGTAGAGCCGTCGTCGCTGACCACGACAGCACCGATATGGTGTTGCTCGAGGATCTCCAGAAGTCGCAGGACCGTCGCGTCCGAGCGAAGGGTTACCACCTCGTCGCCCTTTCGGCGGATCACGTCTGAAATGCGCATGACTCGACCGTAGCCCCTGAGCTTGCTCTCTTGCCAGCGGAGCGCAGACAAAAGGACCGAAACGGGACCAGTCACCGTAGGCTGACCCAAATCCCCGCTGAGGAGCTGATAGAGCGTGACCGTCGCTAGACCCACGTTTGACTTGGTAGTTGCCGCAAACCGTCTCCCCCTCGACCGGGTGGTCGACGACAACGGCGAGTCCACCTGGCGGCGTAGCCCAGGCGGTCTGGTGACAGCCATGGAGTCGGTCATGCGCGGCCGTGACGCTGCCTGGGTGGGATGGGCCGGCGAGCCGGGCCCAGCGCCCGAGCCGTTCCTGGACGACGGCATGCACCTGCAGCCGGTGGGTTTGTCACCCACCGAGATCCAGGAGTACTACGAGGGTTTCAGCAACGACACGCTGTGGCCGATCTTCCACGACGTGATCGTCCCGGCGTCCTTCCACCGCAACTGGTGGAACACCTACCGGACGGTCAATCATCGCTTCGCCCAGGCCATCGCGCAGGTGGCTGCGCCGGGTGCCACGGTCTGGGTGCACGACTACCAGCTACAGCTGGTTCCGGCGATGGTCCGAGCGCTGCGACCCGATGTGCGCATCGGCTGGTTCAACCACATCCCGTTCCCGCCGGTCGAGCTCTTCGCACAGCTCCCCTGGCGCAGGGCCCTGGTGGAGGGTCTGCTGGGCGCAGACTTCCTGGGCTTCCAGCGCACCGCGGACGCCGAGAACTTCCTGCGCGTCTGCCGGCGGTTGCTGGGTATGGCGACCAAGGCCGACACTGTCACCTTCACACCACCCGGCGACGACCCCTCGGCGCGGCGGACGGTCCGGGCCGCCGCGATACCGATCTCTGTGGACTTCCGCGGGCTCAACGCCCTGGCGCGCACACCGCAGGTCATCGCCCGCGCTGCGGAGATCCGTGCCTCGCTCGGCGACCCCAAGATCCTCATGCTGGGCGTCGACCGGCTGGACTACACCAAGGGGATCCGGCACCGGCTGAAGGCCTATGAGGAGCTGCTGCAGGACAAGGCGATCGCCCCACCCGACGTGACGCTCATGCAGGTGTCGACTCCGAGCCGGGAGCGCGTGGACGCCTATCGTCATCTGCGCGAGGAGATCGAACGCACGGTCGGGAGCATCAACGGCGAGTACTCCGACATCGGCTCACCCGCGATCTACTACCTCTACCAGTCCTATCCCCGCAGCGAGATGGCCGCGATGTTCCTGGCCGCCGACGTCATGCTGGTGACCCCGCTACGCGATGGCATGAACCTCATCGCCAAGGAGTACGTCGCCTGCCGGCACGACCTCGGCGGCGCCCTGGTGCTCTCGGAGTTCGCCGGGGCCTGGCATGAGCTCCACCAGGCCTTCATCTGCAACCCGCACGACGTCGAGGGCCTCAAGCAGACCATCATG